>Ga0116227_10003129_pt1 | contig 37073 bp, 27 predicted proteins | sample S1TSphgellanicum_FD_89693 | JGI IMG/M metagenome (GOLD analysis project Ga0116227, IMG submission 89693) | Host-associated microbial communities from peat moss isolated from Minnesota, USA - S1T2_Fb - Sphagnum magellanicum MG | ecosystem: Host-associated > Plants > Peat moss > Unclassified...
GACCAATCAGAAATACTGAGCTGCAGTTAGGTCCAATTTATTACACTATTTTTTGGAGGTGCACAACTATGTTGCGCCTTTTACAAGCCACGGCAAGCTGCATGAATTTGGTGCAGAAAAACCAATGTCCTGAGCTAAACCAGCACATTTTGACTTTTTCGCAATAAATTTTACTGTCTGGAGTCACATACTGAGCACCATTGGAGATGGTCTTATAATATTAGTGTAGAGAATATACACAAATTTGGAAGGTATGTGAAATGCACTTGTGCCTATTACCTAGGATGAAAAAAATGGATAATGAGATAGTTAGAGTGGGAGCCTTGAATTGTTTTGAGGAGTTCTCTTCAATTAAACTAGCACTTTAAGTATAGTAATAGCCTCATAAGCTTGTGCCTAGGTGCCTTAGTGAGTTTTTTGTTTTGTTACTATTCCCAATGATCTCACTATGTTCCAATCAAGTTCTTAAAGAGTTCCCCAATATGTTCCCAATAGCATCACACTTTTATGGTTTAGACAGTTTTCTACTGTATTGAGGGCTTTTCAAATAACATGTTGCCATCAATGCTAAATCATTTTTGGGATGATTGCCACTAGCCTAGTGCTCCATCACCAAAATGTTAAAATAATAATAATTATATCTTTTTAAATTTTTTTAAGTTTTTAAATTTTTAATTTTTTAAAAGAGAGGCTGGTATGGATGTATGGACCTACACAATCATTGGCCCAATGGTCAATGTCTTTTTATATGCAATGCCCTATGCAGTTGGGCAGTGGCCAGTTTTGGGTTTTTGGCCAAGTTGTTTGGGGAATGTGAAACCTGAACTGCATGGGCAGTGTTGGCCAGTTTTGGGTTCTTGGCCCAAGTTCTTAGTTCTTGAAGGGTGGGAGGAAATGCAGAACTTTGATTGATTGCAAATTTAGCCTCCCAATGGAAATTGGAATTGTAATTTGAATTCGTGCTGCAGTCTCTTTTTAAATAAGATCAATTTTTTTTAATAATTAATTAAATATTCTATTTTATTCTATTTTATTTTAAATATTTTTTTCATTTTTTTTTAATTTGTAATTTTCTTAAAGGGCAGGTTGCCACTCTTTAGTTAGTTGTCCAATATTGGTAGTACACAATCTCTGATCTTGGGATGTGTGTAAGTAAGTACAAGGTTACCATAAGTAACTGAACACTAATTTCAGAACCAGACTTTGATTTGAAATTATTTTGGAAAACATGTATGAATTTTTCACTAATTTGAGGTTTAGGAAATTGAACCCTAAACCTCTTGAGGCCCCCATCAATTTATTTTTAATTTTGCTGGAATTGAAACTAAAGGACACTTAACACCATATATATTTATTTATTTTATTTATTTATATTTATATAGTTGGACTTAAATGTGAAGGTTTTCTTTGAAACCTCGAAACATCAAAGAACAATGTTTGATACCACTGCTTGCATCCAAAGAATCAAAAAAGAAAGACTCTGGAAAGAAACAATTGAAAGAGTTGTTAGTTCACCCAAAAAAAAAGATGTATTATTGTTTTCAATGTTTTTTTAAACTAAAATTTTATTTGTCTTAATCATTTGATTAATTTTTGTGTATCATATCATTATTATAGAACATAAGCCATATGATGTCAACCTATTTATATTTTTACAAACATGGGTATTCGTCTTTCAAAAGAGAGCAAAAAAAAATCTAAACATATTTGTCAAATTACTTAAATAAGATGAACCAGAAGATAAAATAATTTGAAATTTTAATACTTCAAAAATAATCAAATAATGGTTGAAAAGCTTATTTGTGAATAATATTATCTTTGAAATTCACATTTGATGTTTTTTTATTTTATAAAATAAATTTCTGACTAATTTGATTATATATATATATATGAATATTTACAAGACATTGGAGATCTTTGTAAAGTCATCTTGTCTTTGGGCCTCCTCCCTCTTTTAGTGGTATCCTTAGAGTAAGGAAATTTTATTAAATCTCAGTATAAAATGCTGAAACTCAATGCGAAATGCTGAATCTCAGCATTTAATGCACAAGGTTCGAAAGGAATTACGGTAGATGTACAGGTAGGAGCAGTGAAAATCTATGTAGCAGCAGTGGAGGCTGCTCAGGAAAAAAGAAAGACGGTGAAACTCAGGAACCATCATCAAAATTGATGGTTTTCTGAGTCTCAGCCCCACCTTGATTGCTAATGTACTTTTTTGCAGGTTTTTTTTTGAATCTCACCGTGTATGACCAAACTCAGGGTACTGGTGCTGTCTTTTTCTGACTTTACGAATATCTCTATTATACATGAAAAATGTCATTTCATAATTGTTATAAGGTTGTTTACATAATATGAATAAATAAACTAGAATAACTTTGTGAAATTTTTGTGTAAAAAATAAATAATTACTAACAATATATTGGGATAATGGCATGTTTGACAATTTAAATTTTGATTTCATAAATATATAAACAGATCTTTGCATAAATCTTTCATTGAATAAAAATGATTTATGTATTAAATTTGTGATATTTTCAAATTTTTTTAAAGATTCATAATTATATGAGCAAATGACCAACATTATCATTACTACAAATGTCATTGCTTGATGATAAATCTTAATAAACTTACAATAAAAGAATTAATGGTTTTTTAATATATTAATTTTAAATCCTTGCCACTTATGAAAACCCTTCAAATTATTATTGACATTGCAAAATAAGATAGAATGTGAAATTTTTGCATAAAACAAACATAACTTGATGAGATCAAATGATTTGTATTTTTTTTATTCATTAAATTTTGTGATCCTTATCCCTTATGCAAATATGACCTACAAGAAGAAACAATTCATCTTATTTATTCCATAAGGGCATAAGCACGATAAAGTATACAAAAAAAAGTGAGTGTCTTCATTTTTATCCTATGTCGTGAATGTAAATGCAATAAAATAACATTAAAATGGATGGAAGTATGGTAGAATACCCTTGGTGCCCTCTATTACATTTGTAAGAATGTACTCCAAAAGATTAAAAGTAAATAAATTTTTAAAGTAGGTAAAAAGTATCCCCTACACAATAAATTTATCATTTAAGAATCCTTAACACATCTAATTCAATGAAACATATTGATACTAAGTAAGGATATAAAAATTATTGTTGTTATTTTCATTTTACTTGTCAAGTAAACTACCAAGGAGATTTAGTTGTCTACTTTACCATGCTTATGCCCATAATTTATTGTACATGATGTCATATTTATATTTACAGTTTATTTATTGATGTAGTACCTTGGCATCTTTGACACAAATTATATTTTTTTCAAAAAAATGTAATTGTTTCAAAGATAAATAAATAAATAAGGAATAGATAGTTTTATGGAGTTGAAAAATATTTTATTTTTAACAAGAATTTTTTTAATTCATTAATTAAAAGATCTTGAAATTATTATGAATCTATTAAATCATGTGCGCTTTCTTCATTTCATGAATATGTTGTAAAGGTTACAACTTTTCTCTTAATGTGTGTTATTAATTGAATTAAATGCATAGGAGGATGAATGACTTGTTATTATAGAAGTTTTACCAAAAGGAAAATGGAAAGAAAAAAAGGAAAAAGGAAAAAGAAGTGATCTAATTTGCATGGGCAATAAACCAATGTTTGCAAATTGGGCACAAAACTGAGATGAACAAGACTTTAAAACCCATAAAATTTTATCATTATTTTTTTAATTATAAAAAATTCCCATTTTTTATGTAGTTGAAACATGTTCAAAGTCTAGCTTTTGATTTCAAATTTTAGATTACTCAAATATTAATATTTTGGTTAAATCAATCACCTGTTAATTGTAAATCACAAGTTTTTCAACCTAGTATCACTATGTATCACATCAAGGTCTTGAAAACCTTGAAATTCTTTTATGTGTGTTATTTTTAAATGCATCATTCACATGCAAGTGCATTTGTGTTTCACCTTTCATTCATCTACATTTTAAGTTGGATGGTCTATTAATTAATACATTATTGATGTTCTAATTTTGACCTACACATCATAATTGCAAATTGTTTTCTAGATGTTTTGAATTTCAACATTTTATTTCACATGTAAGGATCAACATGTCTTGGTATATTTTAAACTATTAAATCAAATTTTATATCCATACATTCTTTAATAAAATTTATATTGATTAATTTTCATAGTGTTCATAATTCTAACAAGTGGTAACATTGAGTTTAACATGATAACTTTTGGTTTGTATTGAAAATCAAAATTAAAAATAAAATAATATGAAATTTCATTATAATTCGAAAATTTTGACTAGATTATTGACATTTCTTTTAATAATTTTTTTTTGGTACTTTCAATTTTATAATGTGTTTCATCAAAATTAAGAAAAATATAATATATTTATTTTAATCAAATTTTTATTAATTATATCAAATCTATAAACACCAAAAAAATCAACTTAAATTTCTAAAAATTATTTTAGTGAACACCTTTTAATGAAAACTAAAACCATATTGAAATCAACATTTAAAATGAAATATCCATTAGAACATTTTATCAAAGTGGACAAGTTTACATTTTTATCAATGTTTATGACATCAAATTCATTAATATTTAGTGAGAAGTGGCATTTACAATTGTTCAATATCATTTCCACACATGACTTGCGAGGTGGACATTCTATTTTACCTCTTCCAACCATCCTCTCTTTGAAATGGGTAAACATTTTTTTCCTCTTTCTAATTTTTTTTCTTTTTCAAATCAATGGAATATATTATTACCCTCTTCAACTTTGGTCTTTTTTAGAATTAATAGAAACTTGACATGTTTAAACATTTTCAAAGTTTTTTTAGCCTTTAAACAAACCACTATGATTGTTGTTGCTAGGCTAATGTTTTGAAAAAACTTCCTAAGATGGGATGTCAATTAAACAAATGTTTCCAAATCCATACATCCCTAATCAAAATTCAAATCAATGTAAAGTTTTAGTTCAAGAATGATCTAAACTCAGGTCAACAACCAAAACACACACATACAACACCAAGGATGATGACAAAACTGAACCTTGGTTTCCCAACCCAACCCAACCCAACCCAACCCAACTCAACCCAACCCAACCTAACTCAACCCAACCCAACCCAGTTTGGAATTGACTTAGAATGACATGGAAATCAGAGAGAGGGTCTCAGAAATTAGAATTTGAAAAACCTGCTCAGAACCACAAAAAGAGAACAAGTTTTGTAAAAACTTTAAAAACACTTAAGTTAGGTACTTCAAAAACTTACAAGAAAAAGCCTACCAGAACAACAACACTGCTCTCTCTGATGATGTCCAGAGATGGTGGGACTCAGACTCCTCCAGAGCTTTCCCTCCTTCTCTGGCAAAAACTCAAAAACAAAAAATCACTGGGGAAAAAAACAAACACACTGTAATATGATCTTCTCTTGTTCCAAGGAAAATATACAACCTATGATTTCATGTACCAACCAGCCAGGCTCTGGCAAACTAGTAAGTAACCTTGGAAGTGTATAATATTTTTGTATCTAGACTCATGTTTGGCAAATCTTGCTGAAATAATTTTACTTTGTTTTTTTTGGGGGCCAAAAAAAGGGGTCTTGGAAAGCCCTAAATCTGAATAATTTTTTTAAAAATTCAACAATATAGTCCTTTAAGTATGCTAAGGCCACTAGGTTAGTAAGATACAATACCACCCATCCCAAAGGAGAGAAAGATTTTTTGTTTTCAATGCATAATATGAATGTTTTTATTCTTCGATATAATACATAAAAGCATTGAGAGAAAATTCCTAAGTGTATTTGGAGGGTACCGGTGTGTATCGGTGAATGAATTTCCCTCCTACAGAAAAGAAAAGAAAAGAGGAGGGATATTAGGCCCACTCTTTAAGAGCCCAAAGGGATCTTACACCTCGGTTAAGGATCTTACGCCTACCCTAAGTAGGTGTAAGATTCTTCTCACTCTTGAGGAGTAGGCATTAGAGCCCTCCCTTCTTAACCTAACCTGGGTTAGGTTAAAGATCTTACACCCACCTACGTAGGTGTAAGATTCTTCTCACTCTTAAGGAGTAGACATAAGGGCCCTCCCTTCTTACACTTGGTGATCTAAACCCACCACCATCACCACACCATCATCCATCCTCTGGATGCCTGCGATGACTCCGTTGTGGATGGATGAACCTCTCAACTGAGTTGATTATCTGGTTTCACCTTGGTAACCCCATAAGGTAAAGAAGTAGATCCTACATATAAGTAGATAATAGGTAGGAAAATAGGTGACTACTACTAGGTGAGTAAGTAGATAGTTTGTAACCTAGTAGGTTTGGTTAAGGACTGCTTTTAGGGTTTTTATTACCTACCTAGTTGCTAGTTGGTAGGTAGTTGTTTGAAAAAAAAGCAACTGAGCTACTACCATCATGGTTAGCTAAGGAACTGGAACCCTAACAGAAAACTGTTTCCTCATCACTTTACCATCCATTTCTTCATGGTGCAAATGGTGAGTGCTGCTGGTTCACTCTGGGCCAATTTGTATTAATGCATGATTTTAGCAGCAGGCAGGCACTGGGAAGCAGATTGAAGAGGCAGGAGGACTCAGGAGGAGATGATGATGATGATGATGAGGACGATTATGATGAAAAATCATGAATGATGATGATGGGTATTTTGTCCTGTGGGAGAGATCATTCTCACAAACCCAACAGAATGTGTCAGAAATCATCAAAGTAAGTAGTACTAAGTACTCTCTCCCCCCTTCTTTGTGTGGGAGGGGGGACTTGAAGTTTGAAGTGGAAAAGCAAAGCAGGAGGGATAATCATAAAGACCAGGTAGAGAGAAAGAGAAAGAGAGAGAGAGAGAGAGAGAGAGAGAAAGAGAGAGAACCTGACAGGAAGTAGACTGTGCTCTGTAGAGTCTAGACAGCAGCGGGCTAGTGCCGATCTGCAAAAATTGAGTAGAGTCTAGACTGACTGTACTAGTCAAGAGGGGGCATTTTGGAGGTTTGAATAACTCTCCCGCCACTGCAATCAAGAGCTTCTTCTTAATTGTATGTTTGTTATCTCTTCAAAAAAAATTCCTAGTTTTTGTCCCCAAGTCATTTAGCTCAGCTGGCTTTGGAGATTGAGCTGGGAGAGAGAGAGAGAGATTTGAGCCTAGTTTGTAGATTCAAAGAGTTCTTCACTTGAGTTCCAGCTTTCGATTTCCTGCTGTTGCCACTGTTCTAGTAGTATTAGAGCTGTTTTTGTTTCTGTTCTTGTTGTTGTATTCAATGTTGTACTACTCTTTTAGCTGTTTTGAGCAGCTCTGGAATTGTTGTAGTTAGTGTTTCTTGGTGGGCTTTCTTTTCAGTAGACTTGGAAGTCTGTAAGTTTTGAGGAACTGGGTGTTTTTCATGTGTCTGTTGTTGTTCTGGTGGTAGTAGTAGTAGTAGTAATAGGTGCTGTGTGCAGACAGAGACACTCAACATGAAGAGGAAGTCTGAGAGACCTCCAGTACTCTCTACAGTGTAAGAGAAATCAGATGGGAAGAGCTGAAGATTCATTGGAAAGGTTCAATTAGAATTCTTGCAGCCAGCCGGCCACAGATAGATATCTACCTTCAACTGTCCTGTTTGAGTTCTTGAGACAATGGAATTGGTTCTGTTTGTTTCTGTAATTTGTGCAGAGTGTATGTGATGCAAGAGAGACAAAGGGAGAGAAACAGAGAGAATTCAAGTGTTTTTCGTGTGAGACAAGAGGGAGAAACAGTTCTCTGAGAGAAAGATTTCTTAAGTTTTTTGTGTGATTCCAGAGAAAAAGAGTTCTGAGAGAGAGAGAGAGAGAGAGAGAGAGAGCTTTTGTGAGGGATGGGAGCATCAAGCAAGTTCTTCAAGACATTGGCGACAGTGAGAAGGATTGTGAAAACAGGCAGCAGTGTGGAGAAAGATGAGAATGTAAGTCTTCTTGTCTGGACAGTTTGGTTCTGTACGAGCAATTGCACTCCTAGAAAATGGTAAGCAAGTTCTGAATGGATCAAGAGATTCGAGAAACTGGACATGGCTTTCATTCTTTTGTCATTATCTTGGTGCTGTTTTTGCCAGGCCTTGGTAGTGCATAAGAAGGCAGTAAACAGTGGTGACAAGCTCAAGCGATGGTTGTTGTGGAAGAGCTCTGCTGCTGGAAATAATAATAATGTCCGCAAGGGAGAAGAAAGAGATAAGGAAGTGGAGGAGGAGGATGTGATCCAATGCTCAGAGTACACAACTCCGCGAGCTTCTTTTGTCACACCTACTCCTCTCTTTCATGCTGTGCTCCTTGCTCACAGATCTGCTCTTTGCATCCAAACAAACTTCAGAGGATTCTTGGTAAACTCGAAAAACATTCTCTTCCAAAAGGACTCTCTCCCTCTCTCCCTCTCTCCCTCTCTCTCTCTCTCTCTCTCTCTCTCTCATTGCTCCATCAAGGTAGGTCTGCACACCCTTTTCTTTGAACTCTTTTTTTTCAATTTTGAGGTTTCATGCTGTTGCCTGGTGTGGATAGAAATTTTAGTGTTTGTGTGCTAACAACAAACACCATGGGGATTGCTATGCAGGCCAGGAGAGCTTTGACAGCACTGAAAGGACTAGTCAGGTTGCAAGCACTGGTGAGAGGACATACAGTGCGGAGGCAGGCAGCAATAACCTTGCGATGCATGCAGGCGTTGGTGAGAGTGCAAGCTCGAGTGAGGGCACGCAGGGTGAGAATGTCACAACATGGTCAAGCTGTATGCCAGTCAATTGCCCATTACCACTCCTCCCTGCAAACTGAACTTCGCAATTCCGAGGTACCACAGTTTTTTGGGTTCCTCATTCTCAAAGTGATCAATTCCCTCAAGAACCTCCTGTAAAAGCTTGAGAGCTTAAGTTCACAACAGGCCTCTTAGTCCACAATCTTGTCTTCAGTATACAGATTTGATTCTAATTGCTCTTGAGTCGGTAGCTGTTCTCAGCATGGCCGTTCTTGTCGGTTAAATGAATCAATCAAGCTTGGAACCAGGGAAAATACTTGAGTGAAGATGATACTAACCAAGTGAAAGGGAACAGCTTGGGTGGTGTGCAAATTCAGGAACTGTACAAGACATCCAAGCAAAGCTGCAGCAGAAGCAGGAAGGAGTGATCAAACGTGAGAGAGCTTTAGCTTATGCAAGTTCACGTCAGGTACATAGAATTCTCAAGAATACATAGAACTCTCAAGACTGCATTGCAATTTGCAATACAGTCAAGGTACATTCTACTTCTGTTGTGGAAGAATCTCCTTGTGATCCTTCTTGGCATATATGCTAGTGTTTAACAAGCGCACTTGATTTGCTGGAAGAATGCAGTGGAGATCAGATACAGGAGAAAATTCAGGAGTCTGCCTGGATATTGAATCTGACAATGCACCCCACTGGGGTTGGAGCTGGCTGGAGCGGTGGATGGCAGCTCGCCCCTGGGAAAATCGCATGCTGGACCAGAATGGTTTCTTCACTAAGGAAGATGACGAGACCTTGAGAAGCCAATCCCCAGAGAGCTATGTGGACAGGATGTCCTTGCAGCCACCACCTAGTAGTGCACCCCGAACATGCAAGGGAAATAGCATGAATGGAAGTGTGTGCACCTCTCCAACTCCATCTATGATCATACAAGTCCAGAAACAGCGAGTCCAGAAGCAGCAGCAAGGGCAAACTTTGCGAAGATATGACCAACAATCTGAGGTATCCACCACATCTCGTTCTGTGCTCTCCACACTTGATAGCAACATCCCAACAAGGAGATGCCACTACATGGCAGCCACCAAGTCTGCCCAGGCAAAAGTTCGCTCACACAGCACTCCAAAGCAGCGTCCTCCACCATCACAAGACAACCAAAACAAGAAGCGTCTCTCTTTGCCTGTGAAATCAACAACAACTGTAAGTCCCACCAGCTTGAGCACAAATAACTCAAGGCTCCAAACACCAGAATCTCGAAGACCTAAGTTCCGCTAACTTTTGCACTAGTGCTGCAAGCAAAATTCCTGCACATCTCTAGTAGTGCACATGTACATTAGAAACCTGGTTTTCCTTCTCTATCAAATCCTAGTCTATGACAATTTTGTATACTGATCAGCCAAGCACTTTCTGCATGCAATCATGGACACAAGCCCTTTACAATATGCACTACAAAGACAGGAATGCTTCATGATTTTCTGAGCAACTCAATGAGTGCTGATGCTTTCTTTTCTGAGGACTCCACATCAGTAACAACAATTGGTTTTCGTGTGAGATATATCCACCCACATATGAGATTTCAGAAAAAACTTCACAACACTTTAAAGGTAAAACTGTTCTGTCCATTTGAAGACTTGAGAAAAATATTTATATATACAACAAGAATGAGTGAAGTCAAGATCTCACTGTCCCTCACACAAAGTATCAGACACCATCATCATCATCTTCATGAATGATTGATTCATGGCACCTGCACAACCAACTTCATCAGATCACAAAGCAACAAACTATCAAGTTAAACATGTTAATGTGATCTCTCTTTAGCAGTGAATTTGCTGAATGGTTGTGCTTTACAAATGTAAGTAGATTCACTTCACCCAAAAAGCGCCTGTCAAGATAATTTCATGAAGATTAAGCACTCTGCAATTCACTTCTAGTGTATAGTGTATACAATATAACCAGTATCTAACTTGGTGCTTGAGTATTCAGTTAGTTTGTGAATGCGAATAATCAAAATCACATCCAGTCAACCAATCAAGAAAACAGGATGAAAACATACAACATCAAAAGATTAAAATCTCAAACTATTGAGGAACAGTGGAAGTAGTCATATGGAGGAAACTTCAGATGGCTTCAGCAAATGATTGACTTTGTCCCTCTTTTTCTGCAAAATTACAAAAAAGAGAATCAGTTCTGAAAACTTTATGTTCAGAAAATGGTCCCTGGAATTTCATGGAACAGCATCATTGAAATTTCAGTCAGCAAGAGTAAATTACAACAGCAATATCAAGTTTTGTAAAGAAAAAAAGTCATCCCCAACAGAAAAAGAGAAAAACAAGAACTAAAACAGAACTAAAACACTTGGAAACTTCAACATTCGTGGTTCAGTTCTCTTTAGAAACATATGGTTGTTCTCCAAGCAGTTGTTGCTGATTTTCTAACCAGATAACTGCACAAACATCCTCCACAAAGCTGTTATAAGGCTCAACCCTGCAACATGCAAATTAGAATAGGTCTCCTCTATTCTTTAGTAACAATGTTTTATGATGGAATCAGACTGGGGTACTGGTCTGTACTGATTTAATTGCAAATTAAAAAATGCTAAACCACCTATGGCACAGACAATTTCAAATTTGCCCAAGTCCTTTTCAATCATCTGAATCGAACTACAATGCATGAGATGTCATCCTTGCTTTTGCGATTGACTGCTTCAGTTGAAAGCTGCTGAGCTGCAGCCACTGGATCCTGGAACTTCAGTACCAGGTCAACAGCCTCCTGATTTTGCATTACCTGTTGACAGCCAGCACCTTAGAATATCAGATCCAATTACATGAGCACAGACAAAACTCTTTCTACAAGGAAAAAAACTTCTCACAGTCTCATGCCCTATAAAATGTCTAAGTTACTGTCCTCAAACAACTGACAGAGATGTTTAGTTTTGGCTTCAGCAAAGGTATCAACCTTCCAGAGGCCATCACTTGCCAAAATGAGGAAATCTGTTCCGTCATCAATCTCAACTCTTTTGATATCAGGTTGCGCACTCAAATGAGCCTTCAAACTTTTGTCACCAAATGCCCGAGCCACTGCAAGTTGTCCATCAACTCTTGGGACATCACCTGTAACATAACACAGAGGGGGCTGGGTTCAGTGTCCCTACAGCTTGCATTTGCAGAAACATCCATGTTACAAGCATGAAATCACATACATGGATCACACACACCAGCAAAACAAATCAAAATCACCATAAAGGAAAAGAATGATGCTAGCCAGAGCTTATGCAACTGAGAGCCTCATCCCTACATGGAGGATACTACCTCCTTTCAGAAGGTGGGCTCTATATGGTTGCAGCTGTGTTATCTTAGAGGTTAATCATCTCAAGGCTCTTTCCAGCCCCAGGTACTTGACTACAGAGTTCAGATGGTATCCACTGTATCAACCTGGCTTCACTGCACTGCTACAACACAAATCTTGGTATGCTGCTAGTTGACAGCAGGGTTCAGGTAACTGTGGCTGACTTCTAGTTGTAGGCTAGAGTTGAACTTTAGCTACAGCCTCAACACAGTTGTCCATTGCACATTTGCTTGAACCTCATGATTAACACCCTGAAGATAAATGTTATGCCCCAACATCAGGTATAACAGGCTGATAACACACTAGAGCTCCCATAAACAGAGTCATTGCGCAACTCAACACTGAATCGTCACATCTTTGGCTTTGAAGAAGGGTTGAGTTGTTCATTGATGGAAGTGGCACATTGCAGGAGACTATAAAAACTAGCCAACAACAGTTTTGAAAAAATTTCATACCCAGTTTTCGTCAGGCAACAAATCATTTCACTCATTTTCTGTCAATGCCTTAAGAAGTCTGGTTGGTAATACATACACTCACCCAATTCAGTAAGAGGAATCAAGATGTGACACTACCTGGTATATTGGAGACAAAACCTCCCCTATTTTCTATTCTGCCCCTCTCCGCGGGCTGACCAGGATCGTGATCAATTGAAAGCTGATCAGCAACCCCACCCTTGGAAAGAACAGCCCTGGAATCTCCAACATTCGCCACCAGCAAGTCCTTGCCATCAATGAGGATTGCTGTTACTGCTGTTGAGCCACCAGGTCCCAAATTGGGGGCATTGTCCAGAATAGTTGCATCCGTGGTAAGGTAAGCCTGTTCAATAGCTTTAGTGGGGTCTGTCCAAAATGAAGCCTGCCAACACATGTTTCCAACCCTCAGCATATCATATACACTTGAGAACCCATTTTGCTGTGTGCATTACCCTGTCAATGGAGCAAAAATGTTTTTTTAACTGTAGACATTCCCAATTCCTACCAGAACGTCAGGCAAGTACAACCACACACAGCACCTTCAAATGCAGGTCTGATACCTATTACAACATCATTGTGACAGGCTCCTCGCAATGATGAGTCAAGTACAACTAGGATACGTGATACAACAACTTCTGAAAGAAATTCATATCACAGCTTTATACCTCACTCAGAATGTTGTCAAACAGATTTTGCTGTAGATAGTGAGCCACACTGTGCCCAAGATGACCATCATACACTGCAAAGAGTCCCATTTCATGGTCTTTGACTGTCCTAAATTCGGCAACATAGTAGTCTTCCATAGCATGTCTAGATTTCCCTTTCACCAAGGAGTAGCCATGCACAATGTGATGGTTCTGATGGCCCTGTCCTCCCCCAACCTCTGGTGCTTGCAAGTCTGGAGCCATCTGAGACAGATCCTAATAATGTTCACAGGAGTCAGTCTAACATCATGGATCATTGTCATCAACCCTAAAAGACTTGATAACCTGCAATTTTGCCATGTGTACCAGCATCTTCTTTCTGCTGGATGTGCCCTAAAGACCCTAAAAGAAGATGCTGGTACATGCAGAAAGACTATTTAGGATTGCAGAGAAAAACTCCACATCAATGTTCCTGAACCCGGATTTCACACAGAGCAGAAATACTCCTGAAGAGACTGATGCTGCCAAAAAGCTTGATTTTCATGTTCTCTCTCTCTCGGTAAAATAAGCTTCTCAGAGACATGGAGACCTATTGCTGCTGCTGCCCCCCAGAATATATCAAACAAACGGCAGAAGACTGCAATCCTTTCTCTCTCTTCCAGTTCCTACAAACTCTTTCCAGTCTATGAATTTGAACCGGCGAAGGCTCAATAGATCATGCAATAGACGCGCAGTTGTGCGAGTGCTGATGATCACAGCAGCGGCTGCTAATACAAAGCCTAGCTTTTTTCCCCGAAGAGTTTCTGAAGCAAAAAAAGAGTCAAAAGAGACCGAGACGTACCTTGCCTCCTTTGAAAGCACGCGAGAACAGCCTGCACAAGTCCCCAACACAGCCAGCCAGCCTGTGATTCCCTCGTCCTTCCCCTCCGTTTTTTCTTCTTCCTTCGTCCCTGGTCTCGATGAGCTTGGTGCTGCTTTCTTCTTCTTCTTCTTCTTCTTTCTCCACTGGAATCGATAAGCTTCGTTCTTCGTTGTTCTTCTTTCGTACCTGGTCCCGATAACCTTAGTTCCTCCTGCCTCCTCACTCCACGGCAGCAAACCCTGGCTTCCGGTACCGACAAGATTTTCTGTATCAGTACGGAGCTTCTCCAAAACCACGGCAATAGCGATCCCGACCAAAAACAAAATCTGCCAGTAATGGCAAGACTAGCTTCTGCTCTGCTATGTTCACAGCGGCCTTGATCCAAAGCGATCGATCTCTGCGATCCGAAGCGAAATCCGCCAGAGAGAGAGACAACACAGCGCAGACACACAAGAGCTCAAAGTTCACTGAAGATCGCGAAGACCGCGCAGGAAGCTGCCGGCTTGGCTTGGTTTAATCCGGTTTAATTAGCGACCCGGGATTAATTAGTAAGTGTTGATTAGCCTAGTACATGAGTTAGTGAATTAGGAGCTTTGTTAGTGAGAAGAAGAAGAAGAAGAAGAAGAAGAAGTTACCTATGTTGGGAACTTGGGAACGAGTAGTAGTTCCCCGTTCTCGTTAACCGACAATTTTTATTTTTCAAAATTTCTCTTTTTCGAAAAATCCTTATTTTCGACTCTTTTAAAAAAACCCCTTATTCTCAGACTTTAGTACCTATTTTTTTGGAATCAATATTTCCTAATTCTCAGAATTTTCAATTATTTTCTGTTGATAATAAATAAAAATATTTCACTTCGTTTTAATCCAAAAAACAAAAAAAAAACAAAAATTTTGTCATTTTTCGACCCAAAATATGGGTGAAAATTTTTCGAATGTAAATTTGACTAATTTTGCTAATTTTTGAAAAATCACCGAATTTTCAACTACAAAAATTTCAAAAAGAAAAAAACACTCTAAATGATATGGTACAAAATTCAAATGGAGGGTGCAAGAATTTAATATTTACTTTTTTGAGAAATGTTTTTAAACATATAAAATTTAAATGTTTTTAATATTTAATGATCATAATTAATACCTAATCCATTTTTCAATTGTACAATTTGAATTCTTTTACATTGTTATTAGGATTTAAGGATTTTTTTTGCTTATTAGTATTAGAACCTATTTCTTAAATTTTCAGGAAAAATAATTTGATATTTACTTATTTATTTATTTATTTATTTATTTATTTCCAAGGGTGGTTAAGCCCAAATTTTAAAGGGTAGAATTCATAGCAAGGGTGTATCCATGGTTTTTTTAATATTTCAAGAATCCCATAATACCTTTTCAAGGTTCAACAATAATTATTTTATTTTCGAAAATGTCAAATCTTTTTTAAATTATGTCCTCAAAATGTCTAAAGTTTAGAAAAAATAATTACCAATTTCAATGTTGAAATTTTGCAAACTTGGCTTAGTGTGTAGGTTGTTGTATTTAGGGTTTATTCTAATCTTTGTTTCAATTGCTCAATATTTAATTAATACATATTTTACCGTCCTTCCTATGCTTAGCAATAACTCTATTATTATTTAGGGCAATTCATTTAAGATGTTGTATAAAATGTTGCTTGCGACCAAGACTTGTGATAAAGAAAGGAAATTATGTAATTATTCTTCTTTTTTTAATGAGGTTTTTATGAACTTTTTAAATGCAAAAATCAATCATCATTATTAAATATTTTTATTTCAACATAATATCACACCCAAAAAATATATTATTATTATTATTATTATTGAATTTGATTTTGAAAAATAAAATAATCATTCACCACCTAAATGCCAAACTAGATGAGGTAATACGATAGAATGTAAAATTTCTTTTTATGTGGTTTACAATAAAACACATTCTTTTTGCCTAGGGATTAATCAAAACTTGTATTTCATCTTTTTTCACCCAAATTTTTTTATTTCATTTTGAATTTGTTGGATGCTCACAACTAAGCTTTAGATAGTAATGTTTATTTGATTAAGATTTGGACAATAACATTAAAATATAAATAAACTTGCAATTTTTTCTTCATAAATTTCTTGGAATATTTTTTTATCACTTAAAATAGGTGGGAACCAATGTTGTGCAAACATCTATTTTGAAATTTTGAAAAGTGTTTATTTCATAGGCATGTTTATTTTATAGCTCATCAAACACTTTTATTTTTGCAATATGACATAAGATTTTATCTATTATATTTGTCTTAAATTTTTAAAATGTGAACATTTTTTCATTTTAAATTAAACAAAAATTTTAATCCAAAAGGGTTATATGATATGAAAGTACCCGAACTCTACTCACGTACCAAAAAAATTAATTTTATTATATCCAAACTTTAACTTGGTGAAATTTTTTGACTACTAACATACTTTGATTCAATGACTAAATAAATTAAAAAGTATATATAAACCCTTATGCAAGGAAATGTAAAAAAACAATGGTTGAATCAAGGCATCCATTAAGTTAAAATGCGATTCATGATGCTTAAAAACGTCATGTGGTTTATAAAGTCCATCCAATAAATCAATTTATGAATTTATGAAGATTATTCAATTGTTAGTTTATGAATCTTTTATAGGCATATGGTTATGCATGCACGTAAATTGCATCTCATCAACAATTTTTGAAATGGTTTTATTTTTGTTGATTGTCAAAGATTTCCATACAAAACACTTGTATTTTATTAAAAAATCATAATTATAAATTTAATGGTTTACAAATTAATTAAAATATATTCAACAATTTTAAACTAGATTTGAAAGTTTGTTTGTTTTGTTATTCCCTTGTTGAAGATAATAATTTAGCCTTAAAATAAGGTATTACATATTGTTCCTCTTAGCACAAGAATGTAAAGCAAAATTCATGTAAGCTAGATTCACACATGGTGTTAGGTTTTCTACTAGTAGGATTCCTAACACGCATTTAACTCCATGAAGGCAATGGGTGGGCTACCATTAAGGACAATAGTATTTTTCTTTTTCACCTATTCTCACACCTACCATCAAGTGTAATGTTATGATGTTTTGGCAACATACCTTTGTTCATGATGATTCACACTTCTCATCATGAAAATATCACATGCATAATCCTTTTTGTCATTTGCACATGTGCTATTCTTTTGGTCCTACGATTTGCTTTTGTAAAAAACACAAATGTTTTCTCCACCACCGTTCACCCTTGTTGCACATCATAACTACACTCTTGTGTTTGGAGCTCTCACATTCCAGTTGTCTTCATTGTGTGCATTCTCCATCTATTGCTCTCACAATTTGTTCGTTACACTTGAAGGTCTTATGTGATGTTACGTAATGTTGTGTTTCTTGCACCAAAAGGGTTATGTTGCGCTTTCTCCATTGTTGCCCACCCTTGTTGGACACTACACCTACATTCTTGCATTTAGAGCTCCTACATTCCAATCGTCTTCATTGTGTGCATTCTCCATTTGCTATTATTGTAATTTGCTCCTTACATTTGATCATTTTGTGCAGTGTTGCGCAATGGTATGTCTCTTGTGCCAAAAGGCTTCCACTATGTTTTCCCCATTGCCAAGGTAGGTTTATGTATTCTTTCATTGTTGATGTCTTATTTTTTTACTTTTCTTTCTTGTCTTGTGTTTCAACATTGAATTGTGTGTTGTACATTTGTTCTTGGATTCCCTTGTTGTTCTCCTTGAGGTAGGCAAAGCTTTTTAATAAGTTTTTTTTTTGAGGTAGGCAAACAAAAGGTGTAATTAATGGAGAAGGGCGGCAGGAGTGGTTGAATGGAAGGGAACATGAATGGTATAAAAACGACTTAGAGTTATGTAACATTAAGTTAAACCCCCCTTTTGGGGGGTGTTACTTAACATTGTATTTTGTCATGCAATATCTTCAAATTTGGAAGATTTTGGTGTTTATTTACCTTTTCCTTAACACCCACATAACATTATGTTAACAACACTTGCCACATAGCTAAGATGACACATTGGTTCTAGTGATAGCTAACATTTCATGTATGAATTACACACAAAAGATATCATTTGTAACATTGAATTACCAACTACTTGCCATCATGTGTGAATCTAACATTAAAAAAGGAAAATTGGCATTGGAAACCTAGGGTTTTGGGTTTTCATTGGGCTACCTTCGACTAACATCAAAAAAAAAATTTCTAACATGAATTGTTCAAAACACCAACATGATTTTTTTACAAATTAAGCTTTTTTCTACCTTGGTATGTAGGACAAAATATCTATGGGTTTTATTTGTTTTCTTACTGACCATAAACCCTTCAAGAATTTCATGTGTATTTGAAAGGTATCTTATATCCATAAAAGAAGAAGGATATTATATCTATTCCTTAAAATGTAAGGTATTGTTTGAAAAGTGAGGTGTTCTTGAAATAAGCAGGCTATCTAGGGTCATTTAGTTTAGGAATGCCTTGCTTTCAAGGTGTTATTTCATGTAGAGCACATGTCGAAAAATATTTTGTATAAAAATTATCTTATGATACCCAATAGGCATCTAACAATTGTCATGTGATTTTTTGTAAATATAACAAAATAACCATTCAACCAACATTTCGCATTTCAAAGCACCTTGCATTTTGTTAGGAGAAATTCCAGTAAATAAAATCCCTTTTGTATACATTAAGATGTTTTTTGCTATTTTTTTTGAGTGGGAAGGAAATTATGCCTCACATAGGTGTAAGGTCTATTTGAAACCCTTACCGAATTTGAGATAAAAGTAATGTGACCACTAAGCCATGTAGCTTAACCAATATTTTTCAAAGGATTAAAAATAGGTAGACCATTTTCCATCCTTCAAATGGTAAATAATGGTAAATAGTTGTTAAATGATTCTGATAGTAAAATCGAGTTCAAAATAATTAGTGTAATGAAGAGAAGTAAAATGCGAAAAAAGAAAAACCATAAATTAATCAATCGCTACAACCTTATAAAATGCATCATGGCACAAGAATTACAAATATACAAATGCATAGGTATATGCAATAAGATGATGCCAACAAATATCCTTTTTTAACTCACCTAACAAATATTCAAACTCCTTTGGTTTTTATGAAAAACCTCAAATATGTATTCACCAAACAAAGGAAATTTGAAATGTACATCAACCATAGAAGGTGATTAAAAAAGTAGCAATAAAATGGATTATCTATTTCCATTAATAATTGTCTATAGGTATATCATGGTAAAATAACTACCTACCCAACATTGGTATTAACCCATGTTGGGTGACATATTATTTTCACAAAGAACCTCTAGTTGGAATTATTGTTTTCTAGTTTCACAAATCAATGGACTCAAGAATCCAATTTTCAAAAAAATAATTGTATTTCCAACTTTGATTTTGAAAACTAGATTGAACTAAAATCAACATTTAACTAACATTTAACCTTAAGTTAATTTTGATTCCAATAACATTTTTCTCAAAGACTTGTATTTTGGTTTTTGTTCCAATTTTGGTTCCACATATAAATAAAACTAGGAACCTAGGTTTGGGTTTTGTTCTTAAAATCATAAAATCAAATTCCATTTTAGTTTTTAATAATTGAAACAATGATTCTTATTTTTCAAAGGGGTGCTTACCCAACATTGGTATTAACATAGATAAAAATAACATTTAACAATATTTCTCCCACCAAGATTACTTATTTACTAATTCCAAGCCTCGTCTATAAAATTGCACTTGGATAATAAAAGCTTGAAATTTATTAATAACAAACCACTTGGACCAATCAACACATTTGACTAATCAAAAATACTTGTGTTAGATTGTGTTATGGTTTTTGCTAATTTCAATGTATTGAGCAAAAATGTTAAATCACAATCATTTTATTAAGCCTATTGTGATTTTTTTGTAAATTATTAATCTTCATGAAAAATATGTTGTGCAATATGTTGGTGGAAATAATTGAATAACTTTTTCCCCAATAATAATAAAATTCTAACTACTATGTGAAAACCTTTTAATTTTCTTGGCAATATTAAAAGAACGTTTTTTTCCAACTTTAGTTGCAAGTCAATTGTTATTTCATCATAAGCCCTTTATTTTGGGAATATCCTGCACCTTAAGGCTTTACCTTGTAAGAAAACTTAAACTAGACTTTGTATGGAAAAATATTATTGCATTAACTTGTCATGGCTAATGTTGTGTAGTTATTTGAATTTTCAAAGAATTTTCATTTGAGTTTTTATAATATTTCATAATCAAATAATCATTATTCCCAATTATCTCAAAACCCTCAAAAAACCTATGGATTCATGAAGAAACTAACAAAAAACCAATAATTTTTTGGACAATTTTTTTTTTCATTTGTTGATAACCATGGATATATACTAAAAATGGGTATTAATTTTTTGAAAACCCTGATTATGAACCCTAATAACCACCCTAATATATTGGTCATGACTCATGGCCTTACAAATTTGTAAGATGGATGAGAGGTTAGGAGGAAAATCTAAATGTTTTGTAAGATTCTTCTTAATACAAAAGGAACATTTAAGGTTTTAAAAACAACATTTACTTAGCTTTGTTTTGGTGCATAAAAAAATTATTTAAATTTTACATAGGTATATGGCAATGTTATGAAATTATTTTAATTAATAAAGAACTACCAATTTATGACAAAGGTAGGTTTTATGGTCAACCTTTTATTTTTTGAGAAGTGTGGTGAAGTGACAAAATTAATTCTTTGATTTTACAAACTACCAATCAAGGGTCCATATACTTGAACTTCACCCACTAATTTTTCAAAAAAAATAAAAATCACACAACATTAGTAAAAAACCCATTTACAACCAAAAGGAAGGTAATAATTTTCAAATAACACAAAATCATTTCATTGTTTTTTAATGTTGTAATAGGGCATGTTATAAAAGCATAATTGTTCTATCACTTTGTATATGCTCAATTTTTGAAATGTTCAACCACAAAGCAAAAGATCTTTTTGTTTAAAAAATGTTCTTACCTAGCAAAAACCTATCAAGTATCACAAAATTTGTTAAGAAAGCAATGAAGTTTTACACATGATGAAACCCTAAAGAAAGGAATTACTAGAACTAGGGTTGAGGTTGGGCTCCACCTCTCATAGGTCCCAACGTATTTTTGTTACACTTTATCCATAATGCCATACCTACCAAATAAAAACATGACCATTTTCATTATGTAGTTATAGGGTGCTTAACAAAACATAATGCGATGATGGGTGTTTTAAAAAACAAAATGCCTACCTTCATTTTAAAAAAGGTAAAGTTTATGAAAATAGGTTATACATTTTTTGAAATTCTTTTTGTACATGTCATTTCATGTGATACTTGGTGAGTATCATGAGATTTTGAAAAAAAGGATGATGGTTTTTACAACGTCTAAAGTGCTAAAGGGTGAGCTTTATCGGACTCATGCCCACATTTAGTTCCACTTCATGGGCCCTTATTTCAATAAAGTTTCCCCTTTCAAACTTACCCCATGCATAAAGACCTAACCTAATTAATCTTTCAAATTTGTAAATATGTTACAAAACATGATTTTCTTCCTAACATGAGCTTCTTATGGATTCAACTTATATTTGTTTATTACATTGTGAAAGGGCAACTCACTTAAATTGGTTTCAAGGTTGCCAAAACATTTGAAAACAATTGGCGATTCATTTCTCTAGTGAAATGAAAAGGATTGTGACACCTTATGTAATCTTTAAAAAGTTCATTATTTATTTCAAGACTCTATTCATGGAGTAAAACTTTGAGATAATCGATGCAATCTCTCCATGATCTTGCATCATGTTTCATTTTCACAAGGTAAAATAAAAGGGCTTTTAATTATTCACATGAATGAGGAATGAAGGTTCATTCATTGCACCGTTTTACTACCAACTCACACTTAACAACTTTAAGTGTTGCTCATATGGTTTCAAATGTGCTTGTTTTTGCTATTGACTCAAATACTTAGCAATTTCAAGTGTTGGGAATATGGTTTCAATAATACACAAACAACAATTTAATCACCATGGAAAATGTGTGTCAAATTTTTATTTCTTGTGTGATTTCTATTTGAAAAGTTACAAAATTTATGTCTTGTAAACTCAAATATTACAATGATTTGAATTTGCAAGATTAATGCCCTTGATTGGATTTCATTTAAAAAGGAAGTCCATTTCTATACATAAAAAAAGAATATCATCAATCACTAGAAAGAAAGGTAAATCATAAGTTGCCACTCTTTTTTTCATGATCTAATGAAAAGTGAAAACAAGGAATCATAGTCAACAAAACATGAAAAATGGGATGAACATGCACTTGACATGCTATTGGAATGGTTAAAACATCCAAGAAGTGATGTTTAGTTCAAAAATGCAAGAAGGAAGAAGATGAATGATTCCATTATAACATATAGGCATGAATCCAAGTTGTGTATTTGCATCATTTTTCTTGAATTTCGTGAACAACAAGGGATTGTGAAATATAACCCACAAATTGTGAAATGGTTTTTTGGAAAGCACCCATAGGAAAACACTATATTTGTTTTTCAAAACACAAGTGAGAGGCTTTAAGGAAATGATGAAAAATGATACACAATTTATTCATGATAAGGTCCTTAGTATTTATCTTTTACGTTTGGGTGAAAGCACATTATGGTAACCCCTTTTGGGGTATTTTTGGGTCTAATATTATAATACAAATAGTATAATTGTTCCAAAAGCATCCTATATTTAATTTTGGGTATCAATCTTGGTTTTTGGGATGTACAATACTTATTTTTACAAAACTAATGTTATGCAATATTATTTAAATAACAATAATAAATTTCATTATCTATATTGAAGGATCCATGAATATATTTATAATATACATTAGTATAATAGGGCCACAACCTTGTTTTGATTGCATTAACTTTAAGGTTTCGTTAATCATTAAAATAATCAATTTTAATGAAATTGAAAAAATGGGCCATTTGTTTGTCAAATTTGATGTGAGTAAATTCAAGCAACAATTGTTCACTTTTACGATGAAACGATGTTTTTTCCTTGGGTATTCGTTATTCAAATGCATATGGTGATTAATATATCCTTAAATATATTAATTGGGACTTTGATCTAAATTAACAATTTCATTATGAAAATAATTGTGTGGTTATTTATTGATAAAAAATTAATTTGTTAGTAATAATGGATTTTTGATATCAAAATATATGGACTAATTATTTGATTAAAACATCACAAAATGGAAAATTTTATATTGATTCACATTCCAAATTTGTTATTGGGATTCAATATATAATGTAATACAAGATGATAAACTCATAAGAGGAATATTTTCTTTGAAAAATTTAACCATTTAATAGTTAGGGACCTTTGAATGGTTAAAATTTGACCATATTTTCATAAATCCATATAAGTTGCAAATTTTATTTATTTTTTCAATTTATTTGTCCCAAAAGCATATTTTTTGAAAGCTTTACATGGGGCATTATTCATATGGACTTTGTGGGTTTTTTTTTTAGGACTTCAAAAATTTTAAATGACATTAACTACATTAAATACAAGTTTTCACATAGATTTGGAAAGGTTTATAAGTGATTAAGCATGTATTATTCAAAAATTAGAATAATAATTTTTAAAAAATAACAACCATATCCATTTAAATCATTTAAAAAAATATTGTATGGATTTATAAGGAGTGTAATTTCTATCAATATTGAACCATTGTACCATGCATTCACCCATGTGGATGTGATTACTTGTCAAAATTTCAATTTACCACACATTTATCATATCTTTGCTAAAAAATTCATTTTTTGAAATGAAAATTTTCAAATTAGTCACATGGTATCTAAACATGGTTCATATTATGTGAAATGACATGATTTAATATACTTTCAACTTTCATAAAGACTAAAACTATTTAAATTATTTTTTGAGTATATTTGTGTTTTGAGTACACAAGTATATCACATTCGTTTCCACAAATATATTCCAATATTTCACTTTACAAAATCAAACAAAATATTTTCTTTTAAAATATTTTTCCTAAGTTATTTTCTAACATAACATGCAAAAATATTGTGAATTTTTTTCAAAAGTTTGAGGTGAGATACACTCAAATATGCACATCTGTAGAAAGTAATATAATGTGACACCCTAAAGGGGGTCACCATAATGTGCTTTCGCCCGTTTTGACAAAATTGATATTTTCACATGTGATAGAGTGATAACCAATCCTCTTTTCATGGGTGATTACACTAAAAAAATTGATGTTTAGACCATGTTATGCAATTTCCAATGTGTAGATGGTACAACACATGAATAGGATGAACTTTTTAATGTTAAAAAGAATTTGAAAAAATCCAAGAAATTAATGATGACAATGGTGACAAAGAATTGATCTAAACCCTATTCTTACAAATGCAAACACTTCACCTTCAACCCTTGTTCCACCCAACAATAGTAAGACATACATGGTGTACATCAAAGTGACCAAAATTGACCCAAGAAAATGCAAGCATGGTACATTACAAAATGAAAGGAATTTTGGAATGAAAACAAAAAAATGTGGTGAAAATGATTTTAGACAAGGAATTAAGAAACCAAAGGTCTTTTTTAATGCGTTGATGAAAATTGGAGAACAAAATCACATTATGAATGAGATTAAATTGGAATTAAAGGCTTGTTAGCAACAAAAAAAAGTTTGAAGTACAAAATAAGAAACTCAACCCTCAATGCAAAAAACTCAATCTTGAAATAGAAGAAATGGCAATGCAAAATGCTAAGGTTGAAATTCAAAAGTTGTGATTTAAATTAGAAATTCATCATTTGGAGATTTCAACTAAATATTCTTTATAAAAAAAATGCATAAAACAAGATTTATTTTTTTTCAAATTTTGCAACATGGAGTACCATGGATGAATAAACTTTTAAATTCATTTCTTAAGTGTGGAGGTAATTTTCTTTACCATAACAATCATTGTGAATGGGTACAAAGGAGTTAGTAAAGGTGACACAACAATGGCCATAGGTTTTGTCATGTTTTCGTTTGATACCATAGCGCTTTCATCATTTTAGCTTAGTAATTAAATAATTTTAAATAAATGTTGATTTTTTTCAAAATTAGTTGTTTGCAATGCTAAAACTTTTAAAAATTTGTTCAACATTATTATTGAATACTTGCCCAAAAACTTGGTGGTGAAATGTGCATAAGTAGTGCAAAATTACTTGGCAATTTTTTCGTGGCTCAAACATAGGAATTTTTATTTTTACTATGAAAGTGAAAAAAATGAAAAAAATGAAAAAATGAATGTTAGAATGGTAAAGATAATATGGTAATGTTCATCAACCTAATTCATTAACAAACACAAAAGTAGTCAATATATTTTATAATAATTTTATTGTGTTGATGATGATGGGAAAAGTGCAATGGATGTGGTAACAAATACAATATTTACTATTACTACCATGAAAGGCAATAAAACACAACCACTTATTACCATTTTTTTAGTTTGGGAACTTCAATGTGTTATGACTAGTGTTTTTATTATAATTAATTGACACCAAATTAATAGTCATTGGAGATTACTAGATATGTTTAAAACCAAATTTCACCTTGAAACCCATTATTGAAGGGTATGTTGTTCTCAAACTCTAGAACTCAGGGTATTGCTATCATGTCATGCCTTCAAACCAATGTAAAACATAATATTTGCCATTTTGAAGAAGAATACCTCCTTGCAATCATGTGTAAAACTTTGGCTAGCATCAAAGAGTTTTCATTTGTGGTTTAATTAGTTAAAGTAAGCATTTTCGATAACATTCCTCACAACCTACTCACCAAATTACCACATTAAAAAAGTTGCAATCACCATGTGCCTTTATGATCAATCCCAACCAATTATGATAAACCCAAATCATCAAAAAGATGACTTATCATTGTCCACTATTGTACACATATACATTTGCTTTGATTGAAAATGGTAATTAAAATGTGTTAAAATAATTAAATCAATTCATTGTATTTCAAATGGTATCATTAGTTATCTTATTCAAATTTGATGTCAAATGTTTGTCCCTTCCCTATTAATAGATAATAAATATGGAACAATATACAACACAAGAACATATAATTGTCATCATTGTGACTAATAGAAATAATCATTTTATTTTCCAAGGTCTTTTGACATTTGTAATATCTTGCATGTTTGTACCTTGATGTTGGGTGGGTATAACTTTTTTTAAAACATGCAAGCTTGCCTATCTTGGTTTTTTCATTTTATTTTTTAAAACCATCATAAATTTTTAATGTCTTTTCAAGTTTTTTCCCCACCCTTTCACAATTTATCGTCAGTCAATTCTTGGTTTTTTCATATAATAATCAATTATATAAAAACTATTCTCTCACGTAAAATTCGAAGTTTAAATGACCAACACAAGAACAAACAAGTTTTGATATTAAAATGGCCAAGGCAAGAATCCCAATGTATATGTTATATTTAAAATGTATTATTAATCACAATTTTTTCATTTCATCTCACCTGTTTCATGAATTTTCAAGCTCTTATAATTCATCCTTTAATTTTATTTCAAAATTTTTCAATTCCAATGAATTAATTAAAAAGGACTCACATCCAACCCTAACGTTATTTGTCTAATTTTTACCCACAAAAATTGGTTTTCAAAGTTATTTAATTGCGAATGACATCTATTTATGAAACAAAATAATTTGTTTTTTTTTTTTTTTCATGTTGAGATCTCCCAAACCATGGCACTTTGTGCCATGTTCTTGGTATCTTTAGAAGGCTTTCAATGAATAGGGGTGCACCAATTTGGTTTGAGAATATTGTTTGGAACTATGTTGTGGAAACTATCGATTATTGAAACATTTGATTTTCAATGAAATTAAATACAATCAAAACTGAACATTTTATGGGAATTTGGGGCTATTCTTAAGGTTATTTGAAAACCTTCAGTGAGTCAACTTTAATAGAGTTCATTTCACAAATTTTAAAGCTAGGTGGTAGAAGAAATTGATTTTTGAGTGGATTTTGGTGCTATAAATTCAACAAATTGCAAACATTGGGTTAGTAAAGAAAAATCAATTGAGCTTTCAATGTGTTCACATTGGGGTCAACAACACATGTTATAATAATCTTTTTAAATTAATGAATATGTCAACAAGGGAAAATATTATTTCAATTTCAATATGAGATCCAATAATACATGTATTTATTGAACCAAAAAATCAACAATTGGGAATATGGAATTATGCTTCTTCCACCACTTGAAAGGGCATTTGATATTTTCACATCAATTTGATACCTTTGGAATATCAACAATTATTGATTAACAAGCTCTTTCATACATTCATTAATGTTTATTATCATCTCAAAGATATCCAAACTATAATATTTTTCTCTTATGTTAACAAAAGAACTTTCAACCTTTGATAATGGATGCAAACGGTGATAAGATTTAAGGAGCATAAGAAATAAGGATGTATTATCATATTCTACAACTATGGCCACACCTTGTTCACAACCAATTTTTTTAAAAAACAATAGGACCACATGTGTTTGTGTTTAAGGTCCAACTTCAAGAACAACATATTATGAGCCTTTTTTTCAAAAAAAATTTCAAGCAAAAAGAAAAGAAATCTATGCTGCCACATTTTTGTTTATTAATGTTTATAGTAAGCTTCCCAACTCTATATCAAGACCTAATTCATTTTCCATCAAAGCATATGCAATAGGATGAAGATTGTTAATTTTTTCCTTTAATTTTAAACTCATTATTACGATTGTATGTAGAGCATCACTCAAGAATGAATGGCCTGATGATTGGTTCAATATGAAGGTAACGACAATAGGAGATAAAAATATACAATAATATAAGAAATGTGCTCTATGAAAGGAATTGGTTTTGTGACCAATGACTCTAGGCCCAATTTACATATTATAACAAATGGTATAATGGTTTTTTGAATTGTAAAGCCTCTTAAAACATATGAACTAAGTTTGCCTGCAAACATGCACATATTAAAATTTTGTAAATTAGAAAAATAAAAATGCAAAAGGTTAAAAAAATCACAAACAAAAGTCGAAGTGATAATCGTTGAAAATATTACCTTGTTCTCTATGGGGTTGTGAGGCAACTTTCCATCCCTCTACTTCCAGTTCTACAAGGTGACTATGCTTAAAAGCACAAATGCTACCAATGAAGGAAAAATGCAAGTGTATTTTTAAATGTTAAATTGTGTTTGTAGTTGAAACTAAGTAGCATGCCTCCTATGCATCATTATGATTAAAATTGATAGATATATTTTTCAAGCTCACACACTCCACATCTTAGGACTTTATGTCAAATTGTCATTCATTTACACCAACATTTATAAAGAGTTATACTACCAAACCCGAAAGGGTTTTACGAAGGCAGTTGGTTCAATTTGACTGCAAACCATCAGTCATTTGAAATATCATTTCTAACACATACATTATTCAAATCCAGCTTGCCTTAGCTCATTAGAAAATTAACTACAAGGCGCAACTTGTTACCAAATTTTAAGATCTGCAACTAAACTAGTAGGGAGTTATACTACCAAACCCGAGAGGGTTTGTGAGATTTATTTTCTAAAATTCCAACCTCCCAACACTATCACTACTCACTTCCATTCTTCCAAATCTATTACAATATTTTCATTCTACTTTCCATCCTTCTCCTTTTTATCGAGATTAATCCTTCTTTTCCTCCTCAAAAAGCTTGTGAGAACAAATATTCAATATTGAATTGAAAGTTATGTCTAGGGAAAGAGAGAGTTCCCAATGATCCAAATTCGTCTTTTAAAGAGAAAGAACAGGGAAGTGAAGGTAGATCCAAAACTTGGTGGCCAATGGAGTGTTCCATGCTCGATGGCCAATGGAATGTTTCAAGCTTAGTGGCCAATGGAAGGTTCCATGCTTGGTGGCCAATGGAATGTTTCAAGCTTAGTGGCCAATGGAATGTTTCAAGCTTAGTGGCCAATGGAAGGTTCCATGCTTGGTGGCTAATGGAATGTTCCAAGCTTGGTGGCCAATGGAAGGTTCCATGCTTAGTGGCCAATGGAATGTTCCAAGCTTGGTGGCCAATGGAAGGTTCCATGCTTGGTGGCCAATGAAAGGTGAAGGAAAAACCCCTTTTCACCTCTTCCCATTTTCCCCCCAACAAACTTTATTTAAACTTTCAATTTTTTCCATTGACCTTATGGTTTTACTTTACCATGGTTTTAAGTTGTAACTCACGCCTTTCTTTCCTTTTATTCGATTTATAAATTACGACTACGCATCTCAATGTAACAAGTCTTTCACATCTTCATTATCGATTTGATTTTGATTGAAAATCTGACCTTTTTCTTTTCCTTGAAATTATGGCATCACGCATGGTCACATCTTATAGGCCCTAAACCACACAAGCGAATGAAGAACCGCCTCCGAAGTCATCTCTAGATCTAACCTTAATGCAGCATCTTCGTGATAAATAACCCGAACCTTGAGAGGTGCGTGCTCATCTTGAAATTGAACCCCTTCGAACTTGGTATTATGGTATTTCTCTAAATTCTCACACCCTGGTGATCTTGTTCCAAATTAACCCCGTTTCTGGTGACGAATTTGAGATTGTTTGTGAAGGTTGTTACGAAACTGAAGATACTTCTATCTTTGCATGGTTTTCAGTTCACAGCGTTGGACACTATCGCTGGTTGCGCGGTCCGATTCGTCAACTACCTCCTAATAGCAAAGCGGATTCCTTAGTTTGCATCATTCAACACATCCTAGATTTCTTGCAGTTATGAACTATCACTATGACATACTCCAGGATTTTACATGTACTTGTAGCTCCTTGCTGAGCTTATTTTTATTTTAAATAAATGTTTTAGTCGTTATGAAACTCCTGTTGCCATTGGCACACTATCACACTATTTATTTCATCATTAAGTTGTTTTGAATTAACCTTATGTTCATACGGCTTGAAGATTGTTCTATCTCTATTGGACCTTTCATTAACATCCCTTTAATTGTTTCAAGAATTTCTAACATCCTTGCTACTCACTAAATACTATAACAAGACTAATGTTGCGTTAAACATCGCAAATTCTGGTGTCTACTTCTACCCCCAACCCTCCAGAGATTTTTCACCCTTAATTACGCAACAAAGTTCCCAAAACTACGGTTACCAGCTTTTTGTTGAAGAAAAAAACCAACCCAACACCTTATTCACCAATAACGCACTTCATAAAAAGAAACAACCCCTCCACACACCAAGCGCATTCATCATTTCCTATGAAGTGGCTAAAAACCCCTAATAACCTTACCCCACTCAAATAACCATGATGCAACTCTTAAAAATTAAAATTATCGCACATGGTTGTGTCGATATTGCTCACATGAGTCTTTGATTTTTATGGGTGAATGCTTGCATCAATGTACAATTTCATCCATTCTTGTCACCTTTTTTGTGATTTCTTAAAACACATTATACATTTTTGTGAATCAAATTGGGTATATTTGATAGAAGCATATGTTAAACCCTTGCACTTTTTTTCTTCAATAGTTACATACATATAGCCTATAGAAAAGTCTTGTCCAAAACAATTCCACTATAAATTTTTTTCCACCCCCAAAGTTTCACAATTTAATATTGATTTGAAAATTATTATCATTGGATTCAAATTAAAACCTTTGTGTTTCACATAAACAAATATAATTTTTTCAACCCATATTTTTTCTAAAAAGATCCTACATATTTTTTGCTAATGTTTGGCAAACATCGATTGCTTCAAATAAGTTAATTGTAATATAATTGCACCCAATCTGCTTTTAAAAAATTCACAACCAAGGAAAACAAATCATGTGCATCTTTGGACATCCAAAGGTAAAAAATGGAAGTGAAAGTTCTAAACACAATATGTTAAAATTGGTAAAACATGTTATTCTTTATTTTTAAAATTAGGTTTGGAAACAATTCTTGACAAAATGATTTTGCTAGATAGGAACACAACATGAGGGTATACTTACATTATCAAATGCTTTAATCAAATGTTCTTGAGAAACCAAATGGTTAGATTTTTTTCACAACAAGAAGATTCAAATCTTGTAAAATCTATTTTTGTTGCACATTATCCTTTTTAAAGGGATCAATAGACCTAAGAAAGTTAAAGATTGTAGGGTTGTTTTATATTGGAATTTTCATGTTGATGTTCATTTCTTCCAAAAATTTTGTTGCAATTAATTGATGTTCTACATCCACATTATTTCAATGATGTTATCTCATTGCTTTTGAAATATGACACCAAACCTTTCCTACAGCTTATTTGTTGGTCAAAAATTGTAGGACCAATTAAAAGTTATTACAACAAATAACACAACACATCGTTTGTGCATTTTCCAAATCCACATTTTTGTCATCATCAACACAAAATAGGTCCCAAGTTAGAAAATCTATGTAATGAGGTGAATTTAGTTTTATTTTTTGTTCATGCAATTTCTAAAGGATTAGGTTTGCAAGGCATCTTGATTTTCTAATTGAAAATTTGGTAACATTTTAGACATTCCATTTGTTATTTTCTCCTCAATTAAAATTTCACCCTTATTCATGAAGAAATCACATGCTTCATATATTTTCATAAATTAAAGCTTTTATCCATTTTTGGGAAGCCTTGTTATTGGACCAAGGTTGAAAATGCCAAACAAATATTTGCCAAGTCAATTTGATCATATTTGTAGTTTATAAATGGCTTGCATTAATTTTTTTGAAAATTTGAAGTTTAACAATGTTGAAAGATGCAAGTAATGTAAACATTTAGATATCCAAAATTCACTTTTCACTCAAATACATGATGCAAAATGTACATTGATAAAAATTGCAATATAAGTTCAAATGCAAATAAAGAGATGTAAGTTAGTGTGGAGTGTGTTTTTATTTCAAACCATACAACTCTTATAATTTGTAATTCTTGTTTTTGCACAACATACAAACATACAAGGAAAATATTAAAACAAACATACATTTACCCCAAAAAAAAAATCTTAAAAACAAAACTAGAACATACAAATCAAAAATACAAATACAAATATAGATACAAAAGTAAATAAAATAAAATCAAGGAAACATAAAACCAAAACACATATAACAAAAAGAAAAAAAAAACTTACTTTGAAATGAAATGTTGATGTTGGTAGTAACAAAAACAAGACAAGCAACAATGTGAAGATCACCAACAACCTCCTTTTGCACAACAAAACTAGGGGGAAGTACTAGCAACATATAGGAAAGGAAAACAATGCCATGAGTAGAAGCACAAATGATGATAATGATGGTTCTTGAATGTAATTGTAACACAACCAACATTATGTCCATAAGCATGAAGGAGGAAAAAACAATCACAAGCATCATTGTGAAAAAAAAACATGGAAAAAAAAAAAGCCATGAACAAGATTATAAACATAGATATGGAGGAAGGAAGAACATCCACAAGCAATGTTACATATATAAACATAAAAGAGGATATAACAACATTAGTATGAACATCATGGATAGAAACACAAAATAAATGAAAATACCACCACAAGCAACATCATGAACAGAAACATGGCCACAAAAAAAAACATGTAGGAAAAAGAAACATAAAAAAAATTACAAATATAAGCATGGAGGGGGAGAGAGAGCAACACCATGAACAATGATGTGAACAAACACGCAAATAAGGAAATAACGACCCACGACAAACACAAAAGTAGAAAGGAAAGAGGATGGGAGAAAAATGGTAGGACTTGTTTAAAAGGTTGAACTTTCTACTGAAGTCAAAAGCCACTACCCACAAAACACATGCCACACTTCCTCATTGAATTAAACCCTAACCTAACACCATAAACCCTAAATTAAATAATAAATGATAGCCTTTCTTTGCTTAAACCTTATCCTTGGGTTGCTTATAACCAAATATATAGATTTAATTATCCTATGTCCCTACACCTTAGTTAAAAATTTGATCTCAAGATACTTTTATAAGTTATATGAAATTTACTATTTGATAGATATTAAAAGGAGCTTGGTTCATGACCAATTGGTTAGAAGTATAAACCCATATACTTGATGATTCAATCATCAACTATGTATTTTTTTGTTTATAACTATAAATAAATGGGTAAAAACCTTGATTGAATATGAAAAAAAATTCATACTTACCCAACACTAGGTTGTACTAGAATTAAATGTATAATTTCACACCCTTGTGATGTTGATTTCATCCAAAATTTGCAATATAATTCATTTTATTGTAATTGTTGGAACTATTTTTAGGCATGATATCTATTGTAAAGGTAGAGGGGAACATTTTCAAAGTGAAACATTTATCCTATATTTGTTAGTTATGTGTTAGATTTATGACAATTGGTAATTTATGATACCACACATATAGTTGGCCCACACTCTCATAATGGGGGGTGTGCTATTAACATATAACCATATATTTAATATTTATGTGGCCAAGTTTGTATGATTTGTTGAATTACCTTGGTATATTCAAATCTAGTTATGAATAAAATCTCTTTCCTAGAAAAAAATTATTTACAAGAAGTTAGGTTATTTTTTTTGTTGAGAGGAAGAAAAAACCATTTTGCTTAATTATCCGTCTCTAAAACATTGGTTCATAAGGTGATGATTTTGAACATGAAAGAAAATATTTTTTAATGAGAAATATGGGAAATTGGATAAGAATGTAAAAAAAAAAAACATAATTCATGTTAGGTTGTAGAATGCACCCATGACTTAAAATTGAAGGGCACCCTTGTCTTTCCACTTGAAGGCTACCTTCAAAATTTGCCCTTTGTGGGTTTAAATCGACAACTATTACTACCCTTCACCAATTTTTACATTAGTTTCATTACATGACATATAACAATACCATTATATAATATGAAATTTCCCTCACACTTTATTGCACACAATAAATAGAATACAAATATGGATACACATATGAAGTTTGATTATTTCTTGATTCACTTCGCCAAACTTGAATCAAACATTGCCAAATGAATCACTTTTTGACAACCATACAAAATGTGTCACACATACATATATAAATGACATAGAAAATTATTCAAATTTACAACAAAAACACATTTACAAATTTGATCATATGACTCAGATCATTCAATAACATACTTAATAAAAGTTTTATAGCTATATATATAGCTTTGTAAAATTTTGAAGGACCCATTTTCATATTGCCCTTTGATTTTAAAAATTGAAATTAGCACTAGGTTGCGTGGTTCCAATTTTTTTTTTTCCATGAGTTACAAGGGCAAAACCCCTATGAAAGGTTATTGAATAAAGGCTTCAATAGAATGCCGCAATACTAGTAGGGTGAGTTATCATTTTGTTAAGTGGCAACAGGTTGTTTCTACCACTCCAATTTTGTGATGTTGCTCAATTGGCAATCATCCATAAGTTTATTTAACCAAAATTGGAAATATTCAAAAATATGAAAGTTGAAAATCTTAAGCAACTTTTCATAAGTGTAGGTAACCATGGGAATTTTTGACAATTAAAAAAAAAAACTCTTTTTTTTTGGGCGAATTATTTTTGAAAAATAGAGAATTTGTGGCAAAATAAATTTTTGAGTGAAAATTCATCAAAAAAATCACTACTTCTAGGCTTGTTCCAAAGTGTGATTGACTTTTTTCTTACGACAATTCACATTTCAAGCACCTTTATTAATCATTAATTTGCATTAAAAATGACATTAAAATAACAAAAATAGAGCCAATAAAATAGTTATTTGTCCCACTTAAGAAAATGTTAATGAAAATGCCTAGGTAGGCCATAGAAACTAGTTACATACGATGAAATGCACTTCCATAAGAGTGCAATGCAATGCAATAATTTTCCCTTGTTAGGATTACTCTCCATATCACATGAGACATCTTTCTCTTTGATGCAATTGTTTGATGCAAAATCATAATTTTATTGCAAACCAATTTTTGGCAAATAACTTTGTGAATTGGGGTTCATACATATATAACCATCATTTCAACAAAACTAGCTTTTTCCCTTGTTACGATTGCTCTCCATCATGTGAGGCATTTTTCCTTTTCATGCAATTGTTTCATGCAAAATCATAATTTTATTGCAAACCAAATTTTGATAAACCCTAATAATGTGAATCAGGGTTAATATGGTCATACCATCATTTCAACAAAACTATAGCTCATGCATTGGATCATGTAATCAAATTTCAAAGTTCAAATAGGTAGTAGTCGATGGTGAGGTTCACATCTCTTCCTAGTTACCTTGACTCTTCTCACCGCACTTTGGAGCAACTACTTTACCAACCAACCTAGCAATAAGGGTTATGTCTAACATGACTTAAAATGACCTAATTTTGAGGTTTGAACTTTGAATTATATACGGTAATACCTTGGTGGCTTCGACAATAACCTATTAAATAATTAATATATTTTGAGAATTTTTAATTTGACATCTTAGTTTTGATTTTGAAATTTTTGATAGGTATAAAATAAATATATAATAAAACTATCTCCTCTATCAAGACTTTTTAGTTGCCTTCATAGTTGAACTATTCTAATGAACTTGAACTATATTGGAATGTGCTAGAATTCGAGTTTGACTATAAAATTTGAATTAATCGACATAATAAGCTAATTTTTAATTAAAAAATAAAAATAAAATTGATTTGTGTTGAAGTTGCCAAGATACTATGACTATAAATTTTGAATTAATCGGAACAACAAACTAAGATTTTTTTGAAAATTTTGAAAAGATTAAAAATAATTTGATTTGTGCTGAAGGTTACCAAGGTACTAACAATATTTTATTTACAAAGATGTAAAACCCTAATTAGAATTGACTCAACATCGAGCTTAAGCACATCTTCACATTGGGGGCCCATGGAAAGAATGATTCAAACAAAAACCAAGAGACAAAGATAAGGAAAGATATATATATATATATATATATATATACCATGGGAATTGGACTCTTGAAAACTTTAGATTTGTTGAGATGTGTGCAATAACCTTAAAAAAAACACTTTACACTAAGCACCAAGAACCGAAATCAATTCAAAATGGAGCATTCTTATTGGCCAAGAGCTCAAAATTGGGCCCATTGACTTTGCTTTTAAGGTTGAAGCCCAAGAACCCAAAAATGAGGTGGTTGTCTACTATACACATTTGCGGAATTCTTTGGGTTTAGGTCAAGAATGGTCTCATTGAGTTCTTTTAGTAAATATAAATAAATAAATAAATAAATATATATATATATATATATTTATTATTTATTATTTATTTTTTTTCTCAGCGTTCCACCTCATGTATGTGTGTGTATATATATATATAATATTATATTATATTATTTATTTTTCCCCCCATGGTTCCAACTCATGTGGGGCTCTTATTCCAGTGAAAGTTGCACATAATATACTCGAGGCAGGATTTCATGATTTCGATTGAGAGAATTGATTTTTGCCCCGGCAGCTTTTGCAGTTCTTTTTTTGTACATGGCCTGGCAACGAACTTCAGCCAGGCCCTTGTAACTGAGATTTTTTTTTCATATCGTGGGTATACATTGATAATTATTGGCATCATAGCCCCAAATTTACCCCCCTCTTCCTCTTCTTCTTCTTCTTGTTCCTCCTCCTCATCATCGTCCTCCTTCTCCACCCAGGATTACAAAAACTACAAATTAAATTTTTTTTTTTGGGGGGCCAAAATAGGTACTATGAAAAAAATTTATAGCTTAAGGTCCTAGTAGAGAGTCTTGTAGCTACCAAGTTTAGAAATGCTCGCACCCCCCCCCCCCCCCCCAAACCCATAACCAAAAAAACTTTTGGGTGTCTTCCTTCCCCGCGAAAAAAAAAAAAAAAAAAAAAAACCCCTTCCCCCCAATACAACAATTTTCATTAATTA
>Ga0116227_10003130_pt1 | contig 37071 bp, 23 predicted proteins | sample S1TSphgellanicum_FD_89693 | JGI IMG/M metagenome (GOLD analysis project Ga0116227, IMG submission 89693) | Host-associated microbial communities from peat moss isolated from Minnesota, USA - S1T2_Fb - Sphagnum magellanicum MG | ecosystem: Host-associated > Plants > Peat moss > Unclassified...
AGGATTGGTTGCAGGGGTTTCTATGATAAAAATGAAGATTCCGGGCAAAAGAAGGGCGCTCAGTGCCAGCTGGGAAGGCCCTTACCAGTTCATAGGGCATGCTGATGGTAAGGGAGATTTCGAAGAAGGGTGCCGGATCTGTGTGTGTTTCGGGAGAGTGGTATTGTACTGCAGCAATACTAGGAGAGCAGCTAAGAGTGATTGTCCTAGAAAGAATGCAACTGTGGTGGCAAGAGGGGTCGGACGGGTACCTGTGCGAGTTCTGTGCCTTGGATTCGTTCGTGTCCCCCTTCTTTTTGGTTACAGTGCAACTATCCTTTGGGGATTACAACTATTGTGTAACTATCCCCTAGAAATATGGTGTATTAATAAATAAATTACCACATCAGAAAATTAGTTGTATTATAGTTACAAGTGAATTGAAAATGGGTCTTCATATTATAATTTATATACATCGTACATAATCAACCATGTTTGACTTTTTTAGGAGTTGCATTTTAATTGCATGTGGTAACTACTTTAGAAGTGTTGTAAATATGCCACTATAACAACTATGTTGAAACTAGTATACAATGTACGTACATGCGATCATGACACGTGTTCACATTTCCACCACCAATTATAAGATACAATTGCAACTAATTTTTGATTATAATTCCCATTGATATAATTATTATAGCCACTAATGTGCCACTATTAGGGTATTATTGTTCAACTATGTTATGATTATAATACAACTATTTATAATGTAATATGGATACATATTCATCAGTTATTTATATTTTCATCATATGTGCTTTGTTTTGAGTGATTTAAAATGTTATTAGAGCACTAACTCAAGCTTTAGAAATCATCTTTGAAGTGTAAAGGAAAAGAAGTAATGAAAAAATAACAAGAAAATAAATAAGTTTTCTAATTTACAAAACATGTATTTTAAAAAAATTTAGACCCCTCCTACTTTCAAACCTCATAACATTTTTATTTCTTATTCATTTTAAACAATTTAATGTTTTATAAGAACGCCACCTGAAGTTTTACAAATCATCTTTGAAGTTTAATAACAACAGAATGACATATAAAGAATTATTAGGTGTATGGGAACTGCCTTTTGTAACATTTGGTGCTTTTTTTTTGAGTCTTGACCCCCTCTACTTTGGGGGTCCATAATTTTCTCAAATCTATGAACCATTTTTGACAATTTTTAGTGTGCCAAATGCGCTAATAAAAGGGGTTCAAGTTTTTTTTGGACATAAAAAACAATGGAACCTTCCCTTTGGATTTTGCCTACCTTGAACATTTAAGTGTTATAGTTGCAATTCAATTTACAATTAATGAACAACTAAAAGATTTAATCCATTTGTTTTGTCTTCGAATACCATGTCACAAACTATATAAATAAAACTTGTGTCATTTTTGGGATGAACTCAAAAAAGCTTAACCTAAAGGCAAAACGCAAAATTAAAACTAATAATTTCATAGCTATTGTCGCAACCCTACCTTGAGAGAATGTGAGGATGAAACTCACACTCCCGAAATGGGGACTTGGGAGTCCTTTGGGAATCTTGAAACTTCAGAGTTCAATTGAAGAGGTCAAAACACCTTTCATTGGGGTGTTCTTTATATCATTGGAAAGCTATCGAAGTGTAGATGTCGAAAATGGGCTCGCATGGGCCATTTGGACATCTGTAGCACACGTTATGGCAAAAAGAAGGGCCGGGAGTCAAATTGGCAGTTTGACTCCCGATCATTAAAAGTCGGGAATCGACTCGACCCCGGTGCGTGCAGGTGTAGTACGATACACCGTTGGAAAGGTCTTGAAGAGAAATATAAGTTTTCTTGAGACTTCATCCTAATCGGAGGTCTAAGCAAAGAATTATGACCTCGCAAAATCCTAGGAGTCCAAATCGGGATAGTTTCGGGACTCCTCCTTGGGAGTCTTGAGAGAAAAAACCATTCGGATGTAGGTATCGTGGAGAGACGAAAAGAATACTATATGGGGGAAAGTGGTGGCTTCCCTCGAGTCTGGGCCGTGGTGAGTCTTGTGAATCTGGAATCGCCCGTGGCTTGTCCTAGCATTAAAGGTGCTCTAGAAAGTGAACTAACCAACTTGCTGGTTGGTTTGATGTAGGTTCAAGTAAATAATTAAAGCTTGTTACTCTTCTTAGTCCCATCCCGGAATTTCAACACGCCCCTCTACCCCTTCTAGTGCTGAAAGCTAGGAATGTGCCCCGAATTCCTCACAATTCCGTTGTTTGAATAACTTAGACCCATTTTGGGTCTAACTAAGAACTTGGGAGCGCGTCAGTTATTTTTTAGTTCACTTAGTTTTATGTTTTCCTACTTACTTACCTACCTAGGTAAATAAGTAGGTCTTTTTTTTTTACCTACCTAGGTAGGTAGGTAGGTCCTACATAAATATGTTGGTATGTAAGTCTTAAAACTTATTAACCTACCTCCTTATGGTTATGTATGACCTACCTAATTACTAAAATAGATGTTTATATTTATTTATTTAAAATATAATTAATATGCCATGTGTCACAATTTTGGAACATGTCACTAATAATCATAATCGACGCTAGAGATCAATATTTTGAAAAGAAAATAATTTTTATGTCCAAAAATCTTCATAATGCCATGTGTTAGATTTTAATAGATGGATGATAATTAATGATGTCAACATGACATCATGAGTGTAATTATAATGGAATCACATAGTAATTGAAAATGAGTTGTTTTGATAAAATTGCAATTGAGTTGCAAGGCCAGTTGTAAAACACCTTTTTTTTTCATAATGTTTACTTAATGGCCCATTGCTAATTAACAAATGCATATTGCCATGTGCACATTACACATAACATAAGTTCAAAAATCCAAAACTTAAAATAAAAGCTAGTAACTAAACTCCAAAACCCATAGAATGTTGAAAGCCTTTCAAGATGCTTATCACAACCCTAGCTTTGGGCTCACAACCAAGGCAAGGGCTGGCAAAGGTGCGGGCCAAGAATGAAGTTTGGGAGTCACATATCATGCTCTTGGGAGTGTAGGAAAGTGTGAGGGAATGAACCCCCACACTCCCAAATGAGTTCCCAGTTTGGGAGTTAGAATCTTGATGGACTCCCAAATTTTCAGAGGGCGATTACAAAGGTCAAAACTCATTGAATTGAAAAGTTCCTTATACTATTTGAAAGCTTTTGAAACGTGGATGTCTAAAATGAGCTCACATGACCCATTTGGGCATTTAAAACATAAGTTATGGCCAAAAGAAGGGTCGGGAGTCAAATTGCCAATGACTTTCGACCACTAAAAGTCAAGAATCGCCCTAATTTCCTTATGTTAAAGTGGCGTGCCACATATCATTGGAAAGCTCTTGATGATGGTTACAATTTTTCTTTAGACTTCATTTCAATTAGAGGTCTTCATACAAAGTTATGAGCCTCCAAAATTGTAAGAATTTCAATTTCAAGAAGTTTGGGACTCCAACTTGGGAGTCCCATGACAAAATGACATTTGGGTGTTGGCCCTATGGCCAAGTGTAGAAAATACTATAAGGGGGAAGGTGATGGCTTCCTTCAAGTTCGGGCCGTGATGAGGCTTGTGAATTTGTGTTTGTTCATGGCTCGTTCATGCACCAAAGGTGCTCCAACTACGCACTAACCAACTTGTTGTTTGATTTTATGTGAGTAATTGAATTCTTTGTCACTCCTCCTAGTCCCCATCCCGAAGTTCAAGCGCGCCCTTTTACCCCAAAAACGTTGCGAGCCAAAGAGCACACCCCAATTTCTTATCCTTTTGCTATTTTCACCTTAAACTCACATTTGAGTCTATTTAGGAGCTTGGGAGTGTGTCATTGCTAAAAGCACTTCAAGCTTCAAGAATGAACATTGTTATATTTTTTTCTTTTTTTAAGTAGTTATGGCTTAAGTATAAGGGATAGATTCAATTTTATAAAAATCTTGTGGAAACATCTTCACATGTACAAGTTCAGGTGGTTATTCAAACAATCACAAAGTTCACCTTTCATGTAAAACAAAATGTTGAAACAACATTCATCTTCAACGAATCCCAAAACCTAGCACATGGCAAGTTTGGCAAGTTTCACATATTTAAAGGTGGTTGAATGAGTAGCCTAGATGTGATATAAGTAACCATATGCTCCTCAAATGGTTGCATTCCTTGCCATCTTTCTTTAAGATTTCAGTTGAATTGTGGAACATGGTCATTTTAAAGAAAGAAGCTTGTGACTCAAATTTAAACTTATTTAATGGAGTAGGAACTAACAATTTTCTAACCTTCTTTGGCACATAATAGAAAAAAATGATGACTTCCAATTGAAAAGGGAATGATGTTTAAGCTTATGCAACAAGCCAATAATGTAGAGAAACCACCCCCAAACATTCATAAGTTATTGATTAGGAAAAGGATGATCTAGCTCAGCCATAAAAGTAGAGGCTACCTCTGAAGATTAGAATTAAACGAAACCACACATTTGAGAAAATAAAGTAGGGTTCATTGGCAAGGTAAGCCCAATGGTTTATTACTAAGAATGAACCCAAACTATGTGACCATTGAATTTTGTTGTGCACCAATCATCATCACATGAGGGGGATTTAGTGAAAATTAGAGGTATCTTTCATGCTTGCCCTCTAAGAGGTTGTGAAATCCATTGAAAACTTCACCCTTAAACTTGCATTCAAGGTCATTGTAGAGCTTGTACATCTTGGATTTACACATCTTAATAGCTTCAACAAAATCGTAAATATAGACATCTCACCCTTGGGCATATTTGATCAACATGTGAACCAACTCCAAAAGTGGCAAGATGCAATGGAGGCCAATAATCAACTTAGAATCCAACAACTTTTGCACATTCATTAATAGAAAAACATGTGTTTTTCAACTTGTCTTTGTCAACTAATATAGTTGAAAGATGTTAAAATTTTAATTATTTGAATTGAAAATGACATTTTTTCAACTATATTGGTCGACAAAAACAAGTCAAAAAATACATGTTTTCTACTAGTGATTGGATCTTTGTAACACCTCCATTGTTAATATGATCTTCCCACATTTTCATGATGAGGGTTTTATATTCTATCATAACCCGCTTGCAAGGAAACAACATGGAAATTGAATGGGTTTTTATGTTCTGCAAAATTTTCTTATCTCTAATGTTAAAGAGAGTTGCAAGCTTCTCACCAAAAGCAAAATGCTAATTTGTGATTTCAATTTGCGACTACAAAATAGTTACAACCAATTTTTACAACCAAAATTATTTTAATTCCATAAGTGAAACCACACGTAACATCTAATCACAAATCATGACTTAGCATGATGTTTCCAAATGGACCATGGATGATGCATATGGTCAACGTATACATGTTCATCCTTTGACCATCTATAACACAATTACAACTAAATTTTGTTTTTGCAATTATTTTTACAACTATCAAATATCCACACATTGTTTGCCACATGTTTTAAATTAAAATAATTTTAAAACAATGATTATAAATGTTGAAAAATCCATGCCATCAAATTCCAATGATTTGTGATGGTGCCACTTGGTGATACCAAAATCCACCATGTGGCATATGAAAATTTTTGGGGGAAAATTCTTTTATTATTCAAACATTCATTTTGGCCATTCATTTTAGATGGTCCTAAATTATGACATATGGCGTAATCAAAATCTACCACATGGAATATTAATTATATATTTGAAAAAAAATTCAAATGAATATTTACTTGAATAAGTAGGTAGGTACGTATTTAGGCTTATGTAGGTAGGTAGGTAGTAGGAAAGTAGGTGGGATAAATAATAGGCATGTAAATATTGTTATTTTATTTTATGTTTTATTTTTAAAGCTAAGCTTCTTTGAGCTCATCCCCAATGGTAAATGTTTTTTATTGTGAAAACATAAGAGAAAACACCTTTGTTATATAATTTCCAAGATTAAAATGGAAAACAAAACATATAGGTTAATTTTCTCGTGCACCTTAGTTGAAAATTGAGTTGCAACTAGAAATATATATTCTCCCACATGTGTTGTGCTTGTTTTTTATTTTGTAAACTATATAAATATATAAGTATATAATATTAATTATTCTAATTTATACCTTAAATTATAATAAGTTATCATAGATTATTATAAGTTATTATACCCTTGGTTATACTTTAAATTATTATAGGTTATTTTACCTAAAGGTATTTTATCTTATTATAAAAAATTATTTTAAGTTATTTAAAATTAAAATATTTAATTAACCTTAGCTAAACTATAATTTAATTTATTTTATTTTAAATTAATATATGTTTATCCAAATTATACCTTAGGCTATTCAAGGTCATTTTACTTCATGTTAAACCTTGAATAGCCTAAAGTATAATTTGAAAAAAACATATTAAAAAATTTCATATAATAATTTAAAATGGAAGACCTAGGGTAGAATAATATAAAATAACCAATAATAACTTATAATAAAATAGTTAATAATAGTTTAAGATAAAATAATTAGTAATAGCCTACGATAGAATAAGATAACGTTAAATAACCAACAATAATTTATGATAAAATATCCAATAATAACTTATGGTAAAATAATTTAGAATAATTAGTAATAACCTATGATAAAATAACTTCAAATAGTCAACAATAATCAATTGGTAAAATAATTTAAACTAACCAACAATAGATTATAATATAAGAACCAACAATAGCCAATGGTAATATAGTCTATAACAACTAATAATATTCTACAATAAAATAGCCACCAATAGCCTATGGTAATAATATAGTTTAAAGTAACTAATAACAGTTTACAATTGAACAACCACTAATAACCTATGAGAATATTGTTAGCCCATGGTGAAATAATGTAAAATAGTCAATAATGGTTTACAATAAAATAACCTAGAATAACCTATGGTAAAATAACATATAATAGTTAATAATGGCTTACAACAGAATAATTTAAAATTACCAAAAATAGCCAAGGGTATAAAAAATGTGCATAATAATATGTGATTAAAAAAAAATCATTCATTTAAATAATGGTTTAATGGTTAAAGATTTATTCATAAACATATAGAGGTGAAAGGTTCAAACCTTTAAATTTGCACTTTAAGTTGGTGGACAAAATGTTTAGGTGGGGCTAGGTTTTTTGTTTAGGCTAAATAGCCTAATGAAAGTTCTTAGGCGCCTAGCCTAGGTTCATAAATAATTATTAATGAATTTATTATTGATAATTTAACTAATAGTAAATTTGGTCAACTATTGGTGAATTTAATTAGCTATTAATGAATTCACCCATCCATAGTAATTTTTCTTCATTTATTAGGGGGTTGCCCACTTTCACCATGGTAAAATTTTCCAATTTCATTTAAAGTTTAATGGAACACATTTAATGAATTCAAACACATATTGGTGTAGTGTAATTACCATCTTATATCTTTACTTACATCTTTACTTATATGTACTTACCTTTTTCCTTTTTCTCACCTACATACACACACACCTACCTACCTTCTATTTTCCACCTACCAAACATTATGCAACTTACCTATTAAGTACCTAATTTTTTTATTCACTTAAACAACTAATGATGTGAACTAAATAAGTGAAATAATTTTTTTTGAAAAGTTTGTCGACTTTGGAAAGTGTAATGCATTAGTAAGGATGTGGTTTATCATTGAAGAGGTGAAGGGTTCAATTCTAATACTTGTAACCTATGTACATGCTTAAAAGGTTAAAATAGGTTAGGTTAAGTTAAATAGATTAAGCTAAAATAGGTAGGGTAGGGTAAGCTACCACCTACTTACTTGCCTTTTTACAATCTACTTAAACTTATATACAATCTATTTACTTTGATCTACCTAGACAAAAAAAATGATTGGTAATAATCTAAAAAGAAAATTAGGTAGAAATTTGATTAGTCAAATGGTCCATTATTTAGTAGTCAAAATGACTAATCAAATAATCTAATAGTTTATTAGTAAAAAAGACCACCCTAATCATGCAAAACAAGTCCAAATTGATAAGATGGTTTTTTTACATTTGTCCAAATGGGGTCCTTCTTGATAAATTTCTCTAGTCAAAATAACCTATTTTTATTGTAATGATAATAGTTTGAAAAGAGGAAAATTTGGATTGTGAAGGTTGTTAGGGATTGAAGTTGCAAAAATAAGCTTATACTTAAAATTAGTGAACAATCGTAAAAGAGCCATCACGCAAAATACAAAACTCGAAAAAACTAAAAACTTTAATAAACAAAAATGAACATTGAGTTTCAAAAGCACATTGGGCGAAAACATAGTTAGGTGGTTCAAAAGTGGCATTTGAAAATCCATTTAATCTAACACTAGTGGACTTTTTTGCAATTTGAACAATTATCAAACCATTAATCTTATAATTATCCCCTTTTTTTAATTATAAATATTAATAAGCTAACCTATGAATATCCCTAAACATATGATTAATAAAAGAATCCATGCAAAAGATTAAAAAATTTAATGTGAAATGGACTCTCAAGGATAAAAATGTACAACATTCACATCATTTAGAACTTTTAAAATTTTAGAAAATATATATATTAAGAAATTTTTAATGCATTTCACTAATAAATTTTTCATTTGATGATATTTTATTTTTTATTTTTTTAAATGCCACCACTTTGACATATTTTTTGAGTCCATAATTTTCATTTTTTTGTGTGATAAACATAATGTTGTCATTTTAAATGTTCATTACAAGTCCATAATCTTCTTAAAATTTGTCCAAATTTTTTATGATGATTCCCATTATAGTCTATGACAACATGAATAATTTAAAAATTGACAATGTTAATTTTGAATATGGTTTTAAATTGTACGTTTATATGTAATCCAGAAAAATTACAAATGTCATAGTCCAAACTGTCCACCTATTTATGTTTTTACTCCACTATAGACTTGGTTCAAAATACAAACTTTGGTTTGAATTTTGCGGAAAAAGGAAACTCAAAAACACATTATTGTTTAAACCTAGTCTGTAATGGGGTAAAAACATAAACCGAGGGTTTAGTTAGAACCTTGTGAAGAAAGGAGCACACAATTCATGAAAACTTAAGTGAAATGGAAGTTGGAACTTAAAAGCATAATGCAACAAAAAGGAAAAAAGATCAAAAGATTTATCAATTTTTTGGAGTGCATTTTTATTGTTGGAGGGTGAAAACAAGATCAAAAGAATTAGGGGTGTGAAAGTAAAAGTTATTTTCCAAGGATTGCACATAACACATGTTATTTTTGTGTTGGTTTATAATTTAAAAATTTGTATTTTGGGTACCCCTTTTAACATTGCATTTTAGATATAAGTACATTTTGGCTATAAATTGATTTTATATCATGTATACTATGCATTCATGCCTTTTATCACATAAGCATGAATAACTTTTTGTTAAAGGCACATTTTCAAAATCCATAATTTTTAGGGTCAAAAGCACTTTTGAACCAAATGTGTTCAAATTGGTTATGAAAACAATTTTCATTAGTTCAAATCCTTTTGCCCTTTTAATATCAATGTTAAAATCCTCTCCAATTTTCATAAGGAATGGAACACATTTGGTAGAAAAAAATATGTTTGAAGAAAACAAAGATTGTCCACTTTTGAGGTTTAAGTGTTTTGAACATGTAATTTAAACATTTTAATTTGTGTCAAGCTTTGAGCATGTAAACATTGTAATTAACGAAAAATATTCCAAAAAAAATTATGACAATCCAAATTATTATGCTTCATTTGTAACCTTTCAAACATGTAAAAATGCAATTTTAAATAGTGTCCACTCATTTGGGTGGCTCTTTTGATTATGTTTATATCATGGATTAAACTCACATGTCTGTGTGTAGTATCATAAATTGAAACCTCTAGAGGTAGTCACCAAAGGCTTGTTTTTGCCATTATAGCAATTGTAAGAAACTTAAATAAAAAATTAGAACTTAATTAAAACCTTGACACTCAAGCTTTAGAGTCTTGAACCTCAATTTGTTCAATGCACATTGCACATGCAAACTAAACCTTATTTAGCCTTTAAAAAAATCCAAGTTCCAACCCACTTTGTTAAAATTTTAGATTTTAAGTTTTAATCTTACTTGTGAAAAACAATATTAGTGTGCGATTATACATATCATAATCACTTTTAATTCAAACAATGAAATTTACAAACACTAACCTATTAGAATTTAAAGATAATTAATAAATGAATGCCTCTACATATTGAGATTTCTATGTTGTTACCAATTTGCTATCCAAATTCAAAGTTTGATCAATGTGTGTAATAAACTAAGAAATGAAACATTCATGAGAAAGTGAAGTTAGGTGAATAATTACATTAAATGAGATTTATAATTATTAACAATGGCCAATTGATCTAACATGAAAGGAGTGATGAAAGGTTTTGATCAATGAGTAAAGAAAGGTGACAAAAGGAACATGTGTGGGTGAAAGCATGGTAAAATAGACCCAAAAAATGTTGTGCTTAAAATGTAGTTTTAAAATGACAAATGTTTTGATATAAACACATGAAAGTAGATTAAAAACTTGTGAAAGTAAAAATATGAAAAAATATGGCCTTTTATTTAGTTTATAGTAAGTTGAATACAAAATTTGAAAAACTTTGGTATCATAAATTAGGTGAGAAATAGATGTGAACCTGATAGGGTCAATTTGATGTTCAAACCTACTTTTACACTAGAAGTTTTATGTATTATGATTATAACATGCATAATTTGACAATAATATGTATTTTTTAAGGCTCCATTAACTTGAAAGTTGAAAAAGTTTAATATTTCATCTATTTGTAACCCATTTTGTAAAATCAAAAACTTCTTACAAGTAGATGCAAATTTTGTAAAATCTACTTAAATCTACATGAAGATGTTCATTTTCCAAAAATTATAATACTAAAATGAAAGATTATCTTCATATTAATCATTGAATAAAATAATATTTCTACTTTCAATGCATCAAAAATCTTTTGTGTCTACTTGTAACTTTTTGTGACAAGGTACAAAGGCCATATATTTGACCATGCTTTCACCTGTGTGAAAATCATAAATCGCAATGGCAACTACTTTCACCTTTTGAGGACTTAAGCTATCTCAAATGTTGAATTTGGTGATTTGCAAAACCCAATGCATGTTGAATCTAGTAATCCTATAATTTTAAAGGATGAATTGTTGATGAAATTCACATTTTCATCATGGGCCACATATGGCTATTTACCTTATTGACCTATTTTTTGAACTCAAAGAAGATTGTCCCCTAGGGATTGATAAGGATAAAAAAGGGGTGTTTCCATGGTATAGTGTAGACAAAAAGGAGTCACAATTTTACTTTTTCACTGCAACACATTTTTAATTTGTCTCTATAAATATTTGAAGGTTTTTTTTATGGAAATGAGCAATTAAAAGTGGATAACATCCTAAATTGTCATAATGTTGTGAAATTGGTGCACATATCAACAATTCGATTTTCAATTGAAATACATTTTAAATTCAAAGCAATGTGTCACAAACATTGCAATTTAAGAAAAAGATTACGAAATACTAAATTTAATGGGAATTTGTCCATGAAACTTTGCACATACAAAAAACCACCATAATGAATAATCTTTTACATCAAAAATTTTAATTTTTCATAAAGTCAAGAAATTTATATTAAATGATCCAAAAATATTGGTAGTACATTATGTTATTGTAATGTTGATGATTATGATATTTTAAAGTTGTAAAATGTTTTTCCATTAAATATGTAGTTGGTTTGAGTGTTGTTTTCATCATTCTAAAAAAATTAAGTGAAATTTTAAGTGTTGCTACTTTATGTACTTCTAGTTTTGACACAAAGTGTCTAAACCATACCATGGCAACACCCAAAGCTATTTACTCTACTTACTTGGCCACTTGATGATTCCCAAAAGCTCATGAAACTTAACTCAAGAAAAACACGAAATCTAAATTTAAAATATTTACAAAACCAAACATTTGGCAAATACATTAATATATTTAAGTGTTGTCTCTAGATATCACTTGCCTGTACAACCAAAATTCATGGCACATACAAGTTCAAATTCACTGGATTGAAAATTAGAATGCAAATATGAGATACATTGTAAATTAACCTGCCCCAATTTGAAAATTTTATGGTGACTCATCACCCTTGTACCAGGAGAAATTGAAGATTTGCAATGGAAGTCTCCATACATGCAACCTTGTAATCCAGAACTGAAAAATCCCAATCACATATATGTACATCTATAACTCACTTACCTCAACTCCACATGTTCAATACTAGATCAAGATTACCCAACCATTTAACCTTTGGATATAGATTAACAATTTGCAGATCTAGAGCTGAGATTTTTGAATAGGTACTTTTCAGTTCTCTTGGGATTTTGCCCCATATGAACTTATACTGGCCCTCAGGATCAATGCACCAACACATAAATTTGATTGTATAATTCCTGTATTAAACAGCCAGCCAAGTTCTGGACTAACTTGAACCCTGAAACAAATCTTAAAAGCCCAATCATCGTATTGTGGTCAGCATTTTTTTTTTTCAAATTTGTGAAGTAGGTGGGTTGTGACCATGCCAAATTTGGACTCAGCCAAATTTGTCTAGAGGGTAGAGAAGGAATTCTAAAATTTTCTACTTCCTCCTCTAATTTGGCAACTTATTGGAACTGATATATTCTTAATAATGATGAATTTAGATTTCTTTTCCTCATAATGTGGCAACTTCAAGCGTGCCCAATTTTTGGCAAAAAAATCCTTTGTACCTTTTGCCCCTTCCTTTTCTTTTTTCCCTGGCAGGTTGCAAAAAATCACCAAAAAACCCACTGATTGTGGTCACATGCCAATATTCTTTTGCACAAATATAAGGGATATAACTTAGGTGTGCATTATGAATCTCTAAGTACCTTTAGTTTAGGGGAGCTGCTCTGTTATGGAACAAATGTAGAGAACTGTGATTAAAAATATGATTATGAATTATGACATGTTATGTGTTGCAGAAATCTCACTAATTGTGAGGAGTTCTTGCTCATCATGATTTGCACATAGCACAAGCTTATTGATTAATTAATACTCAGTACTCAATTATTAAATTGTATTATTCCCACAAACCAGTGGTACGTAGTAGTCAGTAATTTGAGTGCAAAAGGTCTTGCAAGAAAATTTAACCTAATCGTAACCCATCACTACCTACCACAAACAAAGTTTCTTTCGACTGCATGATGTCATGACACTTGAATGGAGATCAATATATTTTTAACTTGTCTGTGTACAGAGAAGGGAAGTATACACTAGTGTAGAAAATATACACAAATAAGTAAATATTGGGTGCTAAAACGCAAGGAGCTATTCACAGAAATTTGGAGCTTTTAAACGCATGCTTCTCTAAATTTACTCAAGGGTGCTCAAACCCTAACATTTATGTATACATTTTCAATCTTGGAACCTCCTCCTCTTTCAAAGAGAGAGGGGTTTGGCACGTTACTTGTGCTGTTTGTTTTTAACTGGAGTCTGATCCCACCACAACAATACATTCAACGGATCAGCTATGAACTATGCCAACTATGCCAACAAGCATACACCTCTTGGCTCTTGGGAAAAAGGGAAAAAAAGAATTTAAAACAAAAAAAACATGTAGTGCACGAAACTCCCCAGTTAGAAAACACAATCCACTGGTGAAAGTAACTTCAATAATAAACAACACACTTGCGTCTGTTCAAGGAAAGCCCAAGTTATATTAGTATACTCATGCATGAGCTAAAGAATTGGAAACTTTTCTATGTGATTTCACCGTAGAAATCAAATGCAATTGACTCGAATTAAGCACTGCCTAGCTAACTCTTGCGTGGTACTCTCCAGCCTGGAATATTGTTTCACTTATATAAAATTACAGCCTCTAAGCAATCAATAGTTCTAGGCAGTTGAAGAGCTAGTTACATACCTACATTATACCGGTTGGCATCTTATTCAGTTGTGGTGTCCAGTCAATTGAGCACCATTGATTTGTTAGGGGTGCACCCAAACCTTATTTAGCCCTCATATATATATTGTCCTGGCGGCTGAGCTGGGGGTTGACGGGGACGTTGAAGACGTTGGCTTCTTCATCTCTTCATCAGATCATCCCTTCCAAGGAAAGCTCTCTCATAATCATCAGCTCCTCCTCGCAGAGAATGTCTTTGCCCTGGACGAAGACGTTGGAACTTGTGGTGGGTGGGTGAATTTATATTGTAGTGGCGGGGGGTTCATGGATTTTTTGCACGTACGAGGCGGTGGTCATTTAATCGAATGCAACTACTGCATGGAAACTGTTCGTGCAACTAGGCGTTGTCAAGGTCTGCAAATGCTTGCTGTGTTAGAATTTTCATATTCCTTTTTGTAAAAAGAAACCTAGTTCAAATACGACGATTCTCAATGAAATTCCCTAATTAAAAAAAATTGGGTGCCGTGATAAGCAATGAGTATGTTCAACAAGAGCACATATTCAAACTGAATCTCCTAATTGAGTTATATTATGTTTCTCCAAGCCAGGTTCCAAAACTGAGACTGACCAGTCTGAAGGACCACCTCTTCATGAAGCATAATAACGAACTTCAATCTGCAGCCTTCAAAGGTTGTAATTCATTTGCGACACCTAATTCCACTTACCCCATATACTTAACGATACGGTGACGCAAAAGTTGATATTCAGACGATCACGTATTATACATGGTTATACAGAAAACTAGAACTTAAACAATACTATACTGGGAAGGTGATTACTATAAGATTAAAGTATAATTACACGTATAATTCATTGCAGAAACTACCTTAGGAAGTCGTATAAAACTTGTATTATACAGTTTTAGCCAATTGTTTTGGTCGTTTAGCAGGAGCCCATTTTTGGGATGATTTGATCATGAGGTATTTCCTTGAAGGCCCCTCTTGACCATATGTGTTACGTTAGTTGAAGGTTTGGGAGTAGTAGATAGTTTCTTCTTGTCTCCCCCCCCCCCAAGTAGTCAGAAGTATTTTCATTGACTTGTGATCCAGAGACTAATGCATCCAATAGGCAACCGAAGTGGTCTTATTAAGGCAGTGTCTTCAAAAGTAATAGGCCACTATGGTGATGTACTTCTAGTTTCTGCGCCTCCTGCGTGTAGCAATTTCTCCCAGCCACAATAGGTTGCAGGGTCTTCATTCTTTTTCTTAGCAACACAATCAACTTGTTCTTCATTCTTTCTTCTTTGCAACAAAACTCCTAATTTCTCAACAAGAGCATAGGAATGGCTGACCCACACCAATGGATGAAAAAGTCCTAATATAGCAAAACTCCAATTAATATTGTATTGTTTACGTCATACGTCACCACTTATACATTCTTAACAAATTTTTGCAGATTTTTCTAAAATAAATTACTTTTGGATGATATGCATTGTCCAGCTTGGATTTAAACATCATAAATAAAGAGGTCCAAAATAAGAATCACAAACTTGTCATCATGGGCACATTTTGTTTTGGAACATAGCTTCAAAATTCTTCAAGGGGATGATTTCACCAAGTTCATGAGTAACGAACACCATATAAGTGGAATAAATTTTCTTCTTTTGGTGGTACACAATCCCATAAGTGCTATCATTGGCCATTTTCGCCTCTTCTTACTCCCATAATGGACCACATGATCATATGATGGAACTAGTACATACCCATGATATGAAGTCCATACCAATACTTTAAGTCATTAAGTTGGGGCACTGGAATGCATATATATATTAACCATGGGGGCTTGATTTGAACATCAGCTTGGGCTTTTGACATTGGTTCATACTCATGCTTATGTATCAACAATGGATAGAATTTTCTCTTGTCATAATTGCATCAATTTTTCGTTTTTCGAAAGGGAATCATCGTAAATTGTATGTTCACAAATATAAGATCTTTTTCGATCCCACTGTTCCATCAAATGTGGACCTCCTGGTTTACCATGATTTGATAGATTACCAAGCTCCTTCAAGCCTTACCCAGTGTGACATCAAGGCCCTTGAAACCCTTGGTTTACTTTGGCATCATTATTATTTAATATCCTTGCCAAATAGTTGTTCAAATGTCTTTGAAACAAGCATGGTTTCTCTATCATTCATTAATAAAACATTAAATATTAACTCAAGACATGGTATTATAATCCATGCAATTTAGACTATGTACATGCAATGTAACTACAGAATAAAAATCCTTCCATTGCACGTCTTAAGTCCAACTTAAGAAAATGGGCAAAAATACAGCTTGCTATTTAGGGCAAAAATAGCCCTACAATAGTGAAATCCTAAAAGACACCATCATTCAGTTGGTAACCAAGTTTCTAATCGTGAATTCAAAATCACCAACTTGAACATTTATCTTTGAGAGCATGACATGACCAAGTTAGGTGCAAAAAGCAAGTTCACCTATTCATAATATGGCACTTTATTCACCTCAATATTCATTCATTGTGCAGAATTTGCCTAGGTGGCTACTTCAGCCACTGCACAGATTCCACAATGATTCTTCACCTGTGAGCTTTTAACACCAAGGAATGGGCTTGCAATTGATGACTTTTGGGCCCTAGCACAACTTAGGGCAAGCCCTCCGAGGCCCGTGAAGGCCCAGAATTTGCCATGGAAGGCCATCCCTTTCTATATACTACATTTAAAATGGCCCTTAGACAAAATTTGAAAATTTCCCTAGTGTGTACATATATATGCACTTTGGTATTTTTAATACATAGATTTTTTCCACTCTCATAGGTTCAAAAAACAAAGACTAATTCCTAGGGCTATATATGTGGTAACCTTGCGTGCATGTACATGGTTTTCAATAACTATCATGTTAATATATAGAAGCATAAAATAGTTGGGATTCATAACCACATTGCAAAGTTGGTCACACACTGGTAATATATCAATTAATAATATCCATGTTCTAGATTAAGTTAGCCCATGCAAGGATTGTACACTAATCATCAAGTCTTCAACGTCGTGCATCACAAGAAAAGAACACGTGGGGTATCTTAAGGGTAAATTAAACTATTGGAGAGAGTTGGACAATTTTTAAGCATGTTGTGGGATTTTTCCTGAATCATCCTCCCTCGCTCAATCCTTGAAAGATGAACCTAAAAAGGGGCTTAAAGTAACTGTTCAGGAAACGGTTGCTATAAAACTGTGACGACCCACCACGTTTGCTCGTTGCCTCTAAATGTCTCTTGGCCTCTAATTACGGCAATTTTAACCCATGTTCCGCTACGGACCTTCTAGATCTCAGAATCTACTCGACGTTTCATGATCTTGCTAGATGGCAGATGTGGAGCGGGTTACAAAAACGTCATGCCTCACTAAGTTTCTATAAGTTTCTTCACGAAGTTGGTGTGTGTCTTTCATTTTCTTGCACAGAATTGGAGAACTTGGTAAGCCCTAGATCCTAATTCCCTCCTGGACGTCAATGAATACTAATAATATGTTCAAAAGTTCTGGATCATTTAAGTAAAGCCCTTTAATCGGTCCTCCATTCCAAGTCGAAGGGATGATTTTGTTCAGAAATTATAGTGAGGTTGCAGTCTGTCAGATATGCAGATTTTCCACAGGGTGGAGCGAAACAGTTATGATAACCGATTGTTCAAAATATTAAAAAAAGAATTAAAAACAGAAATCACGAGTCTGAATTAGGGCAGCTACTAATTTTAATCCTTACCCTTTCATAGCTTTAATGCTAGGTCATGGAAATATTATAAATCAACTTGCAAATTACATTGGCCATCTATCACACAAGCTTGTATCCTCCAATTTAAGATAGCTCAATCCAATCCATATATGTGCAAAATATCCATTCCAGTAAATCACAAAGTTTGCATAACTCTTGAGCACCTGAATTTTGGATATATATAAATCTGGATCGTCAGAGCAGGTGGCTACTGATTGAGCAAAAATTCAAGAGCCTACCTAATTTATGAAATTCTATTGTTTGAATATTTCAACAGGTGGACTGGACATATCAGGTTTTACAAATCAGGCTTTACAGCAGTGTCCACAGGGCATGTACACAGAGCATTTTCACACAGATCTGTTTATATTAATGTTGCTCACCAGCTGACCACTATCGACCTGGAATTGAACAAAGGGAATTTAGTTAGGTACATTTTGTGGTGCAAACTTTTTAGACCCCCAGTTTGCATGACTGACTGTTGCATGAGTGGATGTATGTGTAAGTCTACATGGGTAGATGTAAATTATTCAGAAGTTCTGTGCTGCCTCCTCATGAGTCACACCTTAAATTTTAGGCACCAATTTAAAGAAATAGAATTCTTATTAAAAATTTCAGTGCTGTGCAGCTGCTAGCAGCAATAAAAAAAGACCCAGAACATCGTTAACTGCAAAAGAAGAAAGACCCAAATATATTTAATTAAGGTTATTCAGAACTTATTACGAGTCCCATTATCATAAATGATGGACAGCATTAACAGTTTTGAGTCTGCACTTGAGGACTAACCTTCATCAATCTCAAGCAATTAATTACAGGTCAGGCAGGCGAAAGCAACACCCAATAATTTAGGCATGCTCATGAGCTCAAGAGTTCAGGAATGGAATTGTCCACAAATTCATGACAGCTCCCCCACTTGGCACTCACCATGAGTCACTGCCAGTACCTGAATAGCAGGTTCACCACGTCTGTGCCAAATAATTATTTAATTTTGAAGATTCCATCTCAACAAATAGAATATTTCAAAAAATGTTTCATTTTCCTTCACCAAAAACATTTCTTTGGAGAAAAATATTTAAATTTCTTTTCAGCATGGCTCAAAATAATATTATTTTTCGTCAAACATACTATTCAACTATGTGGGTAATCCAGAAAAGCTTATAAGAATACCTATCAAATTTCAGTATTGAAAGCTACCTGAGGAGTTTCAAAACTTTTCCATCCATAAAGCAATATTGAGCAATATCTGAACTAGTGCTGATATCATATCCCCCAAAGTGACAATAACATGATGTGCAAGGTCCAAATTAAGAAAACTAAAGAAATTTTTTCTTGAACCTGATGTGAGCCTAATTACACTAGTATTTCAGGTTATGAACTGAGCTGTGCATGGAGAACAGCAGTTTATTAGTAATACTTGTCATGGAACGTATTGCTTTTGGTGGAGTTTAAACTGCAAATGGTGGAAAAAACATGATAAAAGGTCAGGGTAGATATGTTTACACATCAAATGATTTAACATTGTTATTATCGCAATATAATCATTAAGTCCACTCAGTGGCAGTGTATTATTTTTCAAATTTGTGAGGTAGGTGGGTTGGTAATCATTCCATAAGAGGATGATTGGGCTTACTCAAATTTGGCTACAGGTCAGAGAGGACAGTAAAAAAAATTGAGATTCCTCTTATATTTTGGTGACATGTTGGAACCGATCAAGTCTGAATATGGTGATTTCAGAATTTTTTTCTCCTCATAATATGCCAACTTTGGCCCATTTTTCCCCAAAAAAAAAAAAGAAGTCCTTTGCATCATTTGCAAATTGCAACTCCACCTTTTGTTGTTGTTAGGATGTGAAAATTTGGAAAAAAAAAAAATAACAAAAACCTTGCTCCTGGGGGGACACAATTTGAAATTCAAATTACTTCTTTGATGTTATGCAGTAAGGCTACAAATTAATTAGTGTTGTTTCAATCATGCACCTGACATTAATTAAGACTGCTGCAGTATTAGTGAGCTGGCTCCAGATATTCCGCCCACAGTACTACTTTCTAGGGTAGCAATTAAGACAGTAAGTAACTTGAAGCGTGTTTACAGCTGGTTGTCTACTTCACTAAGTATGATCATAGTGAGTTTTTTTGTCCCCTTTGACTGGCAGCCAAAAATAAAGCCAGGGCTTGAAAAAGAGAGAAAAAGAGAAAGAGCAGACTAGTAGCTAGTACTAGCAAGCTTTTTTTTCTGGCTAAATGTAGAGAGTTGGTTTTTAAAATTTTCAAAATGGCTAAAATTATTTGTTTTTGGGCTTTCTAGATTGCCAAATTTTCACAGTGCTTCCTTTTTAAATGTCGTCAGGTTTCTCTATTGGGTTCTAGCAACAGGTAGCCAAAAATGTGAAGGAATCTTAAACTTTTTACATTCATATTCTGTTTACAGCCAAATTTGGCTCTACTGTATTCTGGATGCTCTTCAGTTCAGGTACATAATAAATATGAAGGGAAAAAAAAGAAAAACTCTGGCTAGAGCAGGATTCTAGAGTCTTCTATAAAAGATATTAATAATATTAAACCTACAACACCATCTAGAGTCATTTCTTTCATAGTTCTCTAGTAATTAAGGCACAGCTAACTAAGTTTGTGGATAGTATGTTCCATAGACTGGTCTGGGTTGCAGGAGCAACAGGCTACTTTGTTCTTATAAATGAATTGGGTTTGCCTCAGAATATTATTGCTGGTGAATAATTAATCCGTGTTGAAGTTGTAACGTCTAGGAGTACAGGAATAGCACAAAAATTAGGCAGCTAAATTCACGCCGCACTCACTGTTATAATCAAATTACTTATGAGTACAGTTTATTAGTCAAAAAAGCAACGGACAATGAACTTAGAAGGAGACAACAAACGCAGAAGCTGCAGGCTCTGCAGCAGGCAAGTAGTAGTTTGCAAAACCGCTGTTACCCAGACAGGCTGTGTTTAAGGATGTACAAGTACCTGACAATTAGTAGTCGACCGTCAAATGTGGGAAACATGATCAGCTATGATCATTAGCATCGTCATCAGCAGCTTTTGAGCTTATCGTAATGTACTTACTGCAATATTAGTTTTAGGTTAAAACTTCAGCAGAGTTGTGCACAGTTTGTAATTCCAATTTTCCGCCGAGGCCGGAATAGGGAGGAGTGAAATTTGTCTGTTCTTTGGCTAAGTATCAGCCGGGATGATGATCAATCCGTTAAATTTTCTTTCTAATTTAAAACTAATATTCTTCTCTTTTGTGGGCCACTGTCTTTGTATGATATTCAACAGAAGTGCCTCATTCATAATTAAGACTGTAACTCGATCAAACTGAGTTCTGTTAGCTAATCTGGAGGAGCTTTCTGTTACCTAGTGTAGCTGCATTCTTTTTCCCATGTCCCCAAATATTCCTGACATCTCTTATAGAGACAATATATATGAATCTTTGTGACATCCTCTGATTAATTCTGACAAGGTAGTTCAGAAGTCTTCTACCCATTGTTATATGTTGATTTTGTGATTCCCTGCAGGCAGCAAAAGAGTAAAAGTAGCTAGGTCCACCAGCTGATGACCTCTAGTAGATATCTTGAAGCTGAACTCTAGCAGCTTTTTTTATCACTCCAGGTTCTTCAAATCGTCAGGTGCCTAAAAAACTGCCGCATCTTCTGTTATCGTGAGGTCTGGAGGCTGTAGTCACAAGAAACTTCTTTGGCATTGAATCCATGCAGGGAAAAGAGTGAGTGGAAGACTCCAATGAATTCAAGTTGAATTAACAAAACATAGGGGAAAAGAACTCTCCAAAGGAATCTCCCAAGGGACCAATATTTCAATGTTTTATTCTAATTTTCCCATTGTGAAACAGAGGAATCATTGTATTTTCCCATTTTCAAACAAAACATTTCATGTTTTTTGCGGAGGGGAAATTCAAGCTAGACTTCTTAATCAATGGTCCCACAAGAAATCCTTAAAAAGTGTTTTATGAATATTGGGACTCATATACTATCCATGCACAGAGAGTGACCCTAAAAGTGCAGGGAATTATTGTTTTGGCGTTAAACTTGCATCCAGACTTAGCTGAACTAGTATTTCCTTTGAAACCTGCAATATCTAGAGATATACATGGTAGCTAGAAAGCGACCAACTAAGAAAAGAAATAAAATAAATAAATAATTTCATCATAGGCGAAGACGATATTTTGCCGGAGAATGAGCTCTTCCCCCTACTTCCCAGTGCCCACCAGCAAGCAAACGATGATCGATCCACTAGTTATAAGAATGGAACTGATGGCGGCCGGCAATTGATCCGAACAAGGTTGAAAGTAAGCGTTGGGCTTCAGAACTTTCTCGAAGGATCGACAGCGTCCGGGCAGTCTAGGCCATATGGACGATCAGCTAGCTCGTCAGGTTTTCTTTTTCCAAGGCTTATCAATCGAACCGCGATCGTGACTATTGAGTCAAAGGGAGATGAAGGAAAAGAAATGAAAAAGAAAAGAAAAAGAGCTCGGCCTGTAGCTAGGTAGTGTCGACATTACCTGAATAGCTAGATCATCGATTCTGATGTTTTCTAACCCTCGCCGACTCAGTACAATGCTACCTAGTATTCAGTACCGTGCTAGCTAGTTTCCACAGCTCGCCTGTAGTTACTTGTAACAGGGTGGTAGCTGCAGAAAGAAGGCGGTCTGAATCCTCTGCTGCAGCTGCTGTCTGGATGTGTATATATCAGGACCAGTTCACCACTCCAAAGCTCATTATTCTCTCTTCCACACTTCTTGTGGAGAACAATTCTCCCTCCTCTCGTCTTGCACCCACCAGCTTTTCTTTCATTCTGCACAGAGCGAGCTCCCGTCGCTGGCCTTCTCATCTTTGCACAAACTTTCTCTGCACTTGATCTTGCAGACCTGCTGCACAATCATCATCGGTAGTAGTTGAAACCCAGCTGCTGCACAAGAGTTTTTCTATTACCAAGAAATACTGTTGCATTCACTTTATAGCTATCGATCTCTTATTCTCATTCGCATTCCTTTTTCTTTTTTTTTCGCTTTTCAGTTCTGTGCACCAGTTCTGCCTGCATTGCTGCTAACTGTTCATTTCCTTGCATTTACAGACCAGCAGCAGATCAGTTTCACCATGTCTTCGACCTTCATAGCTTGGTTGGCCGCCAGATCAGTGCCAGCAGACGACGGAACAGCCGTCGCTGGGGTCGTAAGTATATACTTCCTGCAGCTGCTCTACTACTGCATGCAGCTGCTTGTAGAATGTAATCTGATATACAATGCAAGTCCTAAGTCCTTGAGCACTATTGCAGTCGGTTCCTTTGCATGCATGGCGAGTGGCCTGTCTACAGACGACGTGCTTAGAGCTTATCTCAAGAGCTTTCCTGCTGGTCTCTAAAGCTCTTGTAGACTTTCCTACGTGTTTTCTCTTTGGGTCATAAGCTTGCGTATGTTTCTGTTTTCTTTAGCTTCGATATAGTCTTCTTGAAGCTGTAATTCTTCTTTGGGTTCTTCTGTGAGAGCTAAATTACAGCTCATTGAGTGGAATTGATCTGATGTTCCTTGGCTCGTGTCTAGCTGCAGCGTGTTGTGGGGGAAGTGGATCGCATCGTGTGCAGGGATTTTAGCGCACACATGCCACCCAACATCCTCGTCCTGATGAGGTATGTGATGAGTGACTGGATGACCAAAAGGATGAACCGTGTCAACGTCGACTACAGGCCAGGCAAACTCGTGTCTGTCAACGGATTACTTCAGATGATGGATCCCCAAATCGGTGGGAGAATCTACTTCAAGTCGTCGGAGTTCATTGGACCCAATCTCTACATCTTCGAGCTTTGGAAAGACGAAAAAAGCTATTTGTTGAAAAAGCTGAAGATCAGACGAGTCTACAACACTCGACCATCTCCCTCTCCGAAACATGATCCGGAGATCCAAGAATTCGCGCAAGTGGTCACCATGCCGTCAGGATTCTACATATGCGAGTGCATCACTCGCACTGATGGCTCCTACCTGAACGATCTGACCTTAAAGCGTCTCTAGTCATGATGCAGCAACTCCAGCTGCAATGACTGCTGCTTTGACACGGACCTTGCATGTCTTAGCTTCATTCTAGCATGCATGGGACCTCGCGGAGGAGGGGAAGAAAGATCCATTTTCAGAGCTGATGTAAGGTAGCTAGGATCAAACTCCGAAAATTTTGATCGGCTCAGGAGTAGGATTTCCATCGCTTTCCCTAATCGAGAGAAGACTGCACATCTGAGATAGTCCAGGATGTGTAGACTTCTTTCAATGCTGAACACTGTTTTTTCCTTTCTCTTTTTTTGTGTGTTCATGAACTCATGCAGTGAAGACCATCCTTGTAAATGCTTCTGCATCGACCTCTTCGAAGGCTTTTCTATACCTTTGTCTTCAGGATTTTCCCAAATTCATTGTCTTCTTGCAGTGTTGTTGCTTGACTGAAGATAGAATTGCAGTGTGAGAAGAAATATTGTAATTGTGCTTGCAAGATGTTTGCTTCCGGATTTGCTTCTGGTTGTGTTGCTCGACCGAAGAACTCATGCACTGTGAGAAGAACTATTGTTGCAAGAAAATGTTTGCTTCTGCATTTGCTGCTTCTTGTGTTCCGGGAGACTGAAGTTTACAGAATTACAATGTGAGGAGAAAATTTATTGTTGCAATATGTTTGCTTCTGCATCTTCTGCTTCTTGTGTTGCTCGACTGAAGAACTGTGCGAGAAGATTTATTTGCAACGTTGCTGCGTTTTCTGGACTATAAACATACATGTGCAATGAACTTCATTGAGTAAGTTAAGAAATCAATCAGTAACCAGCAGCTGCAGCTGCTCCAGCTCATGGGATGGCCAAAGTAAAATAACCCATATTCAACTCTGGGTTCGAGGTCTCAGCATTCCTGAATGTGGTTACTGCTCTTCAAGAATGTTCGTTGCACATCATGAACCTCATCAGTTCATCAAAGTCATGAAACCCATGTTAAACAATCGCACTTGGGATGCTTCCCATTTGGAAACAGAATAGCTAGGAGTCGATAAGGAACTTGCTAGCAGCTAGAGCTGCAACTTCCAGAATTGTTCCAGTAATTGGAGCAATTCCTCTGCACCATTAAGGACCTCTCTCAACATCGAGTGAACATCTCTAGGGTTTCGCTTTGCACTCCAAACCCTAAAGCTGCAGCTTCATGACCAGCTGCTTGCTCTACCGCCATCAGCTTAATACACAAGCAGGTACAGCTTTGTACATTCTGGATTACCAGTCACCTGCAGCTGCATGTGATCTGAGACAGGACGTACTCCAGCTGATATTCAAACTCGCAAATGAGCTGAACCTGCTGCTGGAGCTCAGTATGCGCGTCAGGATGTACTACCTGCAAATTAGGCGGCAGGCCTGCAGAATTCTAACTTAAAGCTGCTGTACTAATTTGATGATATTCAGTCAACATGATGACTTCCATGTACCTACCGAAACAACCTGATGCAAAAGTTACACCGGATTCCTGAACACTCAGCTGCAGATGCTAATACCTAATTACAGCCAGTTTAGCAGCTACCGAATTCTGACCACATTTGAAGGCGCAGGATATAAATTCCAAGTCTGGCTTTTCATCAATGGACTTGAAAACGAGAAGATTTTCATTTGATCAAGAGAAGAGAATAATAACCAGATCAATTCAGGTAGGCTGCTGCAGTTACAAAAGTCTTGAACACAGACTTTTACAGCAGTCCTGTATCCATCTCCAGCCAACATATAATATAAGATTTGAAAGCAAATTCGTTGTATATATGCAGTAGCTGCAGAGATCATGTGCCTCAATTTAAAGGTAACAACGCAGGAATAATAACTGCTTCTACAGATATAAGAAGAGGCGGGCAGAAAAGGCGAGGTAAGATCAAGAACTGCAACAATTTTTTTTAAAACGATGCGCCCTTGTGCCCTTCTAGCAACTAGGTCATTGAGATTGAAATAGATATCAAACACAAAATTATCAACCCAACTTAAGAAGCGTCCCAGCAAGAGCACTGCATCCGCATTGCAACTTTTTGCAGATACCACGAGATCAATAGGAAGGATTATTACATTCTCATTGTTACGTCAGTCAATAAAAGACTACAAGTTTCTAGCATGCAAAAACAAAAGAACGGCACACCACGCATCACATTCTCAATTACAAAATACTAGAGAGAGACTTTCCTCGATCGCACGTGAAACAACAAAGACCCAACGCCAAATATCATGCAGTTGATCAGTTTCCACACCCCCCCCCGCGCCCTGCGCCGCCAAGCAAATATAACGCAACGTACTCAAGAACGGCCGGACGCAATAACTGATCAGCACTCGTGGCAAATTTGAGAGCGCCCCGCCGCCGTCGGACCCAGTACCAGAGGTCAACGGGAAAACCAGTTGATACCGGCTACCACCAGTCGAGATACCAACAGTTTCTGAGTTAGGAGTCAGGACACACGCCATGATTGTACATAACGGTTTTATTGTTTCTATACAGGTTTCCATAAAAAGAAGCTCTTTCGTTCGCCATTATGACCTCGTAATCAATCTATCCGTATGCACCCCCCTCTCTAGCTAGGCTTAACTTTTCTCTATACTAGACATGCATGTTTCCTAGATCCCTAAAATGGAGACCCTAATTAGGCAACCCTAGCTATGGTAAAATCTAGTGGAAGGATTTTTGCCTGGATTTTGCAAACTTCCACCACACGTACTTGTGCGCGTGTGTGTGCGTGGCTTGAATCTAGTAGCAGCTAAATGAATTTCAGCATGGCAGGTACTCCTATGGAAAGATGAGATTGTGGAAAAGAACAAACACAATAAATAATGCCGTACCTGTACTAACTGACAAAACCATGAACTCCCCATTCAAGTTTCACACGTCAAATTTCAATGTACTGTCAATGTTTGGAAATTAGTTAGCAAGTAGCAAAGTTTTAATGCCTCAGGGACAGAATTTAGTAGGGTCTAATTTTACAAATTATGACCAACAATATGAAATTAAAAGAAAAATTGTTGTGAAAATCACATAAAAAAGAAACTATGAAGCCTTTAAATGTGTGCACAGCAATGAGAAAAACACAATCCACAGTCCTCACCAAGAGAGTTTTTTTCCTCAAATTCCTCAAGTAGGTCTACTGCCAAGCATCCCCAGCATTATTTAGCATTTAAATGGTGACTTTCCAAGGTGAGCTGTAGCATTTTTCGAAAAGTGCTGCTACAAGTGGCGACTTAGGAAGTTCCTAGGTCTAGATATGACCAAAAACTGGCCCAAAAAAATCCATAACATCACAATTTTTTTTTGGGTGTTCTTTTCATTTTCTTTAAAAAATCGCCAAATTGTGAAATTTTGCTAAAAAACTCATTGTCAAGCAGGTGGACTAGCAATCAGCCACAAGACGAATGAGCCAAATTTGTCAAGAGGTCAGCCTGCAAAGTACAATTTCTTTAAGATCCTGCTTTGTTCTGGTGACCTCCAAGAACTCATTGTCTAGATAAGAAAACTTCTGAGTTTTTTTTCTCAAAATTTGACAACTTTGACACATGTTTTCAATTATCCCTTTGCACACTTCATGCCAGATTGATTTATTTTGTTGTGACAGTACGAAAATTCACCCGAAAAAAAAAAACACTGGTCCTCACTCATCACATCCTTACACTTGGACATACACAACACAATCAAAAACTTTGTATTGAACATCTAGACTCTTTCGATTAATATATTGGGTGAAAGCATGGTAACATTTATGATTGTCACATAAATTGAAATTTAAAATTTCACTTTCTGTGTCTACATTTTGTAGTGTGCTTAGACCCCCTAAAGGTCTGTTTTCATTTCAGTGTTGTGATCAGAAATTCTGCCCCAACAAACTTCCATTACATGTTTTTCCCTCTAGCTGTTATCACAATGACCTCACAACAAAACAAGTCCATGCAGAGTTGTGAGTTGTGAGAACTCTTTAGTCAACTTGTGAATCATTGGAGGATGACAATTGTCATCCTTCTTATGAGAACATATTTTCCTTTTAATGTTCCCTACAATGTTGCCACTTGTTTCTTTCGTCCAAACATTCACAGCATTAGTTAATTATAGATTTCCAAAACAGTTTCAGCTCTCCAATGGAAAGTGATTGTTAATGCAGCATGGCACCTGACTTCCATTACCTTGCTGTCATCAACGTATCTTATGTGCACATGCGACAACAGCAAAGCTAATGGAAAGCGACCCTAACAAGAGGCTAACCTACATTGACCTTGATTTTATGAAACAATGTATAACTTATGTGGTGTACCTTAAATGTCCATGCTTGAGGCACTTCTCCTTTGATGGGAATGATGGAGGCTGCATAATCAGATTAGGTCTTTAAGTTTCCAGGCTGATCCACAGCTAATTTGCTGTTTGTTGTTGAATCAATGTTGAATAAGTATATCCGATTCACAATGTGATGGAATTCTCTCCTCTGATCATGAGTTTGGGGAGTGGATGTTGCAGGCTCCTCCAGGGTGAAACAAGTTGTTCCCAACTTTCTGCTGTGCGATGACTGGTGCCTGCACCCTGACTCTCAACCCCACCAGATTTGAACATCAGTAGCTTATGTGAGAGGAGCAATTAGTGATTCCAGGCAGCATTAGAAGATAAATATATATAGCTCCAGCAGTATAATTATGTGGTTTTCTGAGTACTCTGGATGATCTGGATTGAAATCTGCAAACCAACCTGCTAAACCTTATAAAAGCTTGAACACAACCATTTAGGTCAAATGTGATGACTGCAGGCCATGACTAGGCCCACAGGCAAAACTCTTTCTCAGAATTATGTACCAGGTAGCAAACCCTTGGCAATTTTGGCAACAGATTTCAAACTATTTGATTGCCCACTTGCCACAATTAATTGCCCTAGAAGAAGAAGCATTGAACATTGAATCCTGTCAAAAGCTCATCAAAGTTTCCTACTTTGAGAATCATGGACATTACCTGAGTCCTTGAATTTGAAAATAACATCGGAATAATCCCAAGCTCAATAGTTCCAAATCTCACCCATGAGTTTTGCGATCACACCAACTTTGTTTTCAAATTCAGGCTTGGGATCATACCAATTTGATTAAGCTCAGGATCATACCATAATTCCATACTGGGATTAAGCTCCTGACCCAGAATTTCAAGGGGGAAAATTAGCATTCAAGTCTGAGTTTTGAGGTGTGCCTAAGTACCTCCAGGAGTAGTATCAGAACTCAGCCAACTTCAGAAATAAACAAAAACAGGAAGTATAATGAGCTTTCCATAAAATTTACAGCAGCTCAGCCTGGCTGATCATGTACTCCTCAAAACCATGGAAATGAGTCCTGGATCTGCAAATCAGTCAAAGAAGGATCTTATCTTTTTACTCACTCCAAAAAATTGAGCAAAACATGTTGAACATTCCTCAAATTTGCTGTGCCTGCAGCTACAAAAATCTTGATTATCATCAGACAGTATCTCTCTGTCTGCAATTGATGCGCAAATCGATTGGAACAGAAAACTGTTCATTGATTTTACTAATCTTCCAAGGTGAAAAGGAAGTACGAAGAAGCCATGCATACCCACCTCATGATTGATCACAAGTTGGTTGCAGAAGCAGCATCCTTTACAGTCTTGATGACATCAGGTGGGTCCCTGCTGCAGCAAGATGCATACAACACCCATTACCTGATCATTTACAAAAGATCGTGGAGGGACCCCAAGGTTTCAAAACAATTGGAGAATGGTATGGAAAACAGTATGGTCTAGGGTATGGTATGGTATCTGAAAAAGGCTCCAATGGTATGGAAATTCTTCAAAAACTTGGAGCTACTAAAAAGCAATTTGAAAGCAGAGAATCACATGGAAATAATGCTCTTCACTGTCGGGTGCAGCTCAGAGTCCTCCACAGCTTTTCAAAGAAACAATCTGAAAACAATACCATATGCACTCATCATCACTGTCACGTGCAGATTGCTCAGGTTTTCCAGAGTTTTTCAAAGAAACAATCTGAAAACCAGTGCACATAATATGCACACTCATCACTGACAGTTGGTCCAGAGGGTCTTGGACCCTGGAGATTTTCAAAGATTCAACAATCCCCCAAGAGAAAAAAAAATAAAAATAAAAATAATCTGACAGTCATGAAAACCCTATTATCAACCTGGATCATCATATCATGCCTTCATTCCTCCTTGAGCTCATTGAACAAGAAGCTGCACAAATCATGCTCTTGAGAGCCAGAGATTGTATCAAACAAACTTCCAAACACAATGGTTCATGCACAGAAGAACATTGTCCTCAGCCTGAAGTAGGATTGATCATGTCATGTGTCTCTCACAGTTCTATCTCAAATCAGTTTCTCCTCCAAAAGCTGCATGCTAGATCTTCTATGCACATGATCTCTATGATGTATATTCTTGGATTCGTGCTCAGATCATGAAGACTTAATACAGAGTCAGGAGGAACTTACAAGAAGTCAGGATGCAGCATCTCATGGAGCTGTCTGTATGTACACCCACAGTCTGAGAGACGAAGCCTTATTTCTGAGGAAGAAGAAGAAGAAGGAGACAAGGCTATTCTTGCTGCTCGTCCAAGAAGCAAAGCAAGATCTCACAGAGAGAGAAAAACGTGGATCATTTCCAAAGAGAACAAGAATGTGCAGAAGAACTGAAGCAAGTGCAAGAGACAATTACAACAATGGGTAACTTGTGAAAAGCAGAGATGGATGCAGATATATTTCAGAGGGGAAGGGAAGAGATGAAGAAGTCCAAGTCTGAGAGGATCAAGGCCTAGTACCAGTGAAAGCTGCAAAATGCTCAACAGCAACTGGAAGTTGTAGCTGGCGTTGTCTACTCTTTTGCTTCGTCCTCTCCTTCTTCTACTTGGCCTTGCAGTGCAATTCCTAACAAACTAACTGTAAACTGTGCACAACATCACACAAGCACCTCACAAAACTTTCAAGACACTGTACATAAATCCAGGAAGTGTTATGCCTGAAACTTCAAGAACTCTCAACACTTCTTCCTATGATGGTAGCTTGGTGCCATCTTCTTCACTGGTTTTTTTATTTCAGATCTTGCAACTACATCAACTGGAAGGTGGGATCATGTGTGATTTGATAGCTGCAAATATTGGTTGGTGATTCATCAGCATATGAGAGAATTGGAATTTGTGCTTACTGTTGTTGCTGGTTGATGAGTCACAGCAGGGGGTTTTGTACCTTGGGGTTTATATTTTATGCATGGTACCTAATGTGAGAAGAGATGCTGAGAAGATGCAAGCTATTGGGGACTTGATAGTCCTGAAGCAACCCTGTGAATCTGTTCTGCATTGAAGTCACACCTCCTTTCTACTCTCCTTTGTATGGTTTTGGATGAAAGCTCCCATTCTTTGTTTTTAGGAGTCCATATAACAGAGTTCAAGAGAGTAGAAAATGAAGCACTGGCATTTAGTGCTCTGACATTCTCCTGACATAAAAGCAAACCACCCATGAGATGAGAATGCTGCAACCTTGTGACCATTTCCCTGACATAGAAGCAGACCACCCATGAGATGAGAATGCTGCAAACCTTGTCACAATTCTCCTGACATAGAAGCAGACCACCCATGAGATGAGAATGCTACAACCTTGTGACACTTCAGTCAGTCATGGACAGATTGCTACATCTCCTTTGATGGTTAGCTGAAAAACAAAAGTTCTCACACAGGTGCTCAGGGGTGTACAAAATTTAACCTTGCAGTATCAACACAGGTTCTGGCTCACATTAGACAAACTGTATTCTGAAACTCAAATGGATAGACTTCTTATAAATTATGAATAGTGTGGGCTTACACAATATTGGCTGGCTTTCAAAGGTGGAATCCATCAGAGACAGACACCTGTGGAGCTTACCCATCCCTACAAAGGTGCAATTTGCACCGAGTATCACAATGTGCTGTTCAGCAAATCACTGAATATTACAGTGTGCAGTTCAGCAACTCACTGAGTATCAAAATGTGTAGTTCAGCAAATCACTGAGCGCAATGAAATAGCACTGTAAGAAGCTATCATGATAGTCAAGAAGAGAGGGCCCACAATGTCTCCCAACTTCATGTTCTAATTCTGTCCACAATGGCATCATCGGTAAACACCCAGTATTCAAAACAGCTATGGCCCAACAATGCCAATGGTCCACATCCCACCCAGAATTTTGTACAGTGATGTCTGCATCATGAGCATACTCTTAGCAGGTCACCCAATCATGTTTTGCAGCTGTGAAGTGACCAGAAGTGATCACTCAGCTCCTTTTATGTTTTAGCATTTGCTGGGTCTCTTGTACACTGGTGGAAGGCTAGCGCATCTTTCATTCATGTGTGGATAGGGTATGATTGTGTTGTATCCTGGGAGCTCCATATTGTATTGACCCAAGATCTGGCAGTAGGGCTGAGGAGATGTGCTGTTCCCATTGCACCAGGCAGGTAGCCTTGAAATATCATCCTCCCAAAGCTTCAACATGTATGCATCTCGTATCTGCCAGGCAAGAAGAATCATATGAAGTGCTGCTGCATCACTTAGATCCCTAAATTCCAAAGCATAGTGTTTCTTTCACAAAAAGGAGGGCAATACTACTGGTTGGGAAACCCAATTTGCTCCCAACCCCATGAAGGCAAAAAGAAAGATGAAGAAAAGAGCATGTGGAGAGATGCCTTACAGTGAACTCAGTAACCTGAATGGAAGTTGAAAGAGGACCAAAAAGGCCAGCTGCTTTGTAAGTCTGCAGTATGAAAGCCACACATGTTGTGGAGAATCCATCACTATATTCCCAATGATCTTGCTCTGGAATTGCCAGCAATTCCGCAAAAGAAATCCCACGCTTTTCACTCTCGACTATAATGCTCGGCAAGTCCAAACCCTGGTGGACAATTACATCACAAAAATCACAGGTGAATAATGTATATCTGAGAGATGTCCGTCCATATTCGAAAGAAACACAGCAAAGAAAGTCGACAAACTGCAAGCACCCAGATTTATTAAGCTGTTATGGTCTGTATCACAAAGCTTCCACTGGATTTACCTCAGTGTCAAGGCGTTTGTTCAAAGCTTCGTTCCACATGTTGGATGCATAAGATGGTTGGAGACGTGTCCACATTGTTATGACTGATGCAACCTGTTATATCCATTTCTCTGACAAATTTCAGTTTGCAACCAAAAAGACACTCCAAAAACAGTTCTGCTATGTGTTTCTTCTAGAGTACAAATAGCACTGGCGAAATATTTTAGAAAGAGAAAAAAAAAAGAGGGAGCATGCAGGCACTCCGCATTGAGTATTACACACTAACCAGATTGGAGTCAAGTGGGGGAGGATAGTTATCACGACGGGTGTCTATCCAGCTGAATATCATGTTATGGTAGCCATAAGGTAGCCCATTCATACGCTGTGCATACTCCCAGGCAGCTGTCTCATTAAATCTTGCCCGCAAATCAGGGTGCATAGGGAGCAGAGCAACATGTGGTGCTGCCACATCTTTGAGCTGCAGCTCCCACCACTCCTCCCACGGTATAACCACAATCACCTCCTCTCCCTGTTGCCAAAAGATTGCACATGTGCATCAGCAATAATTTCCCCTGTAAAGGACATCATTCATTGCAAGCTATGTCATCCATCAGTGCCATGACTCATCTACAGAATCAAACAAACTGCTTTTTCCTGCAGTTGGGTGAATCCTACCTCACCAAGCAAACCTCAGATGAGTTTATGAAGGGTGAATGAACAACATCTGCATACCAGTAACACACAAAAACAAAACAAAGTACCTACCTCTTCATTTTCATGGCCAGATTCTCCAACCCAGAGATTGTTGTCTGGGTCACGCAGGCAGACTGCTGTATGACCAGCATATGCACCCGTCACCCATTTCTCAAGAGTCTCAAACCCACCCCAGCGACCTCTGACCTTGGAGAGTGCCAGAAAGTCACCAGAATGGACATCTGCAGTACTGATATTGGTAACCCATGGTTGTGGGCGCTTAGTGATATTGGCACCCATGTGTGACTCAAGAAATGCAATATTAGCACTCTCCCCCCAGCCTGAATTCGAAAAGATAGGAAGCGCATCCCACAAAGCCACCAAGGTACCAAGCATACCAGCAGGCATCAAGAACACTGAGAATCCCTTAGTTTTCACCTGCAAAGTCTCATAAAAACAGCAAAAGCTAAAGTTGTTCAGAAGATGATGGGCCACAGCTGGCACCCATTCTCCACTCTCAGACACAATATGTTTCCTGATAGATAGAGAATTCCTTCAACTTACCACTCCTCATCAAAACATCTGCATGAGTGATTCTTGACCTAGCTTTTGAATTCTTGCAAAGGAGAGTTTGAACTACACTACCAAGGAGTTGAAGACTGAAAGGCAGCAAAATCTGTGACATAGAGCGATAAGAGTGCTGCTTCTTACATAGTCAAGTTCTCCTTCCTGCCACTCATCGATCTTGAGCGTATGATTGCGTGCCAAAAAGTAGTAGTCCCATGTAACCCTATATGGGGTGGCAAACACATACAGATCCAAGCATGTCCAGCTATGTGCGTTGCTTGTCTGCCAGCAGCACCCCACTACACTGTAGCAAAAACCTTGCTAAATATTACTGCAACAGTAGCAGCAGACGCCTGAATTTCACAAGAAGTAAAAGTTTGCCAAAGCAGAAACCCATCTTTTTTGGGTCACTCAATCAAGAATCCCAATGACCGACCAAACAGAGTTTGACAAACCATATATATACTTGAAAACCAGGCCACATGTAAGAAGTTAAATTGCAATTTTAAGGCTAGAACTCCTCAAATCCATTGAATTTCATACTGCAATTACTGCAAAACAAAAGTGTGGGTGTGGCTTTTTTTTCTAAAAAACCACACCCAATCTTTCTGATTGCTAGGTCTATGAATATCATCTGTATGCTTGTGGATTTGGGGATCAGATCAAAGTTTTGGACTAATTTCCACAGAGAAGGGGTGATTGGTTCAATACAGTTCCTCCATCAGGTACAAAACCTATTCCCACAATTGCAAGATTTGCCAGTAAACCATGGGTTTTCTCCACCAGATCAAACAAAAACCTAGTCTTACAGTTGCAAAGAAAAAATCTGTTTTGCAAGAAAATCTTCAACAGAAAATATTCTCTCCTGTTTGGTAAACTCGAAAAGAGAAGGAACACTTAGTTCTCAATAGGTATGCCATCCAGCAGCAACAAAAAGAGAAAATGGTTTTGCAGAAATTTTGCAGAAGAGAAATTGGAAAGTACAAAATAGAAACTAAGAGAAAAAGAGGGTAGAAATTCCGGTTAGTTGTTTTTTTCTTTTTTTTTTTTGGGGCACCTTGATATGGAGAATCGCACCACCGTGTTTGCCTTCTTCTTTGGGCTCAGTGTACTCGATGTAAGCTTCATTCTCGAAGAAGCAAGTACCCTTCCAAGTGATGTTGTCTTTCTCTGAAGCCACCGCTCCCACAAACTTAGGCAGCAAATCCACTGCGTTGTTCAAGCTATTGAGCACTGGCCATGCCACAGAGTGTGGCAAAACTGGTAACAAGTCTTGGGGTTTGAACAAAAGCTTGAACCCATCAACACCACCACCACCATCTCCCAAAAGCAACACACTCCCCAAAATTCCAAACCAATACAAAAACTCCAAGAATCTCATCTTGTGAGAAAGGCCAGAAAACCAAAATAGGGTACCCACCAACTCCAAACTCCAGAAGCACCCACAAAACCAATCACTTTCGACAACAAGAAAGAAAGAAAAGAAAATCCCAGCTTTTGAGCAACAACCACTTGAGATTCAAACAAAACAAATGCAACCCATCATCTTCAAACACATATGCTTATACTGACAACATCACATCCAGCAAGCTCAGACTTGGTGTGTGTCATCGCAACATACTTCCCCATGTAAGGAAGACATCACAGAACAAGAAAGAAAAACTAAACTAAAAACAAATGCTCTTTTTGCAATAAGGTACTACTACACACTACTGCATCTTGTCACTGAAGAAAGTCATGAGATGGGTTGTTGTTTATTCATTTATTTGTTTTTTGGGGGGGTTCTTCCAGCCACAAGGGAGAGAGAGAGGGGAACTTTTGGGGAGATTTTGGAAAAGAGAAATCTGGCAGAAGCTCCGTTGTTGCTGCAACCAAAAGGCTTTAGCTCTGCAAAATCAAGACGTGGCTGCAAAGGGTTGCGTGATGAACTGATCAAACCCATGGGATTCTTGGATTCTGACATTTAAAATACAAAAGCTCAAGCACAATTTGAGAGAGAAAGAGAGAGACGGACACACGGACAGAAGAGAGAGAGGGCGGCGGCAATATGCATGACGAAACTGTGCACTTTAACCTCACTAGGTAAAAACCTTAAAACTAAAAACCAACATAATAAAACTTGGTACATAGTTAGTGTGTTTTTTTCTTTTTGTTTTTGGGTGTGTTTTGTTTCTTTGGAGGGACAATAATACCTACCATCTTCCAAAGCATCCATTGCCATCAATCAATATTCATCCATCCATACCATCCATTCATACCATCCATCCATACTAATCCATCTAGAACATCAATTCCATCCATTACTAGCAATCCATATTCGTGCATCTATATCATCCATCCATTTTCACCTATCCATACTATCCTTCCATATTCATCCATCCATTTTCATCTATCCATACTATCCTTCCATATTCATCCATCCATTTCATCTATCCATACTATCCTTCCATATTCATCCATCCATTTCATCTATCCATACTATCCTTCCATATTCATCCATCCATTTCATCTCTCCATACCATACCATCCATAATGTCCATACCTTCCCCCATCCATTCAATCCATACCATACCATCCATAGCGTCCATACCTCCGCCATCCATTCTATCCATACCATCCAGCCATCCATCCATCCATCTATCCATTGAAGAAGAAATGAGTGCAATGAGCAATGATTTTTAAATCCACATTTTTATGAAAACATTCTAGAGAATTCAAGTATTTTGCCTCCAAAATTAAAAAATTAAGGTTGATTATTGATTGAGGTGTAGTAAATCAAGTAGTATGCACATTTTCTTTTGGAATTCCGGGAAAAAATGGATTTTGTTCCAAGTAAAAAATAAAAATTAATTGCAAAAACCTAAAAAGTTTTTACATGGAAGGAATGGGTTTTTTTTTTTTTTTAATTTTTTTTAAATAAATTTTGCCAATTTTTGGGTTAGCATCCATAAAATAATTTTTTTGGGTAACCCAAAAAAAAATGGGAAGAAGAGATAGGGTTCCAATCATTTTAT
>Ga0116227_10003131_pt1 | contig 37064 bp, 30 predicted proteins | sample S1TSphgellanicum_FD_89693 | JGI IMG/M metagenome (GOLD analysis project Ga0116227, IMG submission 89693) | Host-associated microbial communities from peat moss isolated from Minnesota, USA - S1T2_Fb - Sphagnum magellanicum MG | ecosystem: Host-associated > Plants > Peat moss > Unclassified...
GTCATAACATTCTTTACCCGCGAATGTTTACCAAATTACACTGGTTGATCTATAAATTTTTTTAAAATTCTTGCTTCTTTGGGCTTCCATAACATTCTCGCACCAAGAATGTCATAACTATGACCAAAAGTGTTCCAATTATGCACTAACCACCTTGTGTTAGTTTTGTGCAGGTCCATGTGAGTAATTGATGCTTGTAACTCTTCCTAGTCCCATCCTGGAGCTCCTGCACACCTCTTTACCCCTCAAAATGCTGCGAGCCAAGGAGCATGCCTTGACTCCTTGCTTTTCAGCTGTCTTCAGTTTGGATTCACATTTGAGTCCATTAAGGAGATTCGGGGTGCATCAAGATATGTGTATTTCATTAAACATTAAATCAGCTAAGCAAATGGGGATTAAGTCCTTGAATTAGGTATTTAAGGGAGAATTTTTTAATTGGAAAATAACTTAATCCAAAAGAAAAATAAAATTTTAATATCTTGAAATAATCTCAACATATTCAAATATAATAGCACATATTTACGTTTGTATGAAATTGGAAAGACACAAAGATTTTGTTCTTTTGAAAGGACACAAAGATTCCAAAAACGTTGAAAAAAATAAAGAGATTTGTTTTTTTCTTTTGACATCTTAGGATCCATAAGGTCATTTTGAAACATTACAACTTGTAAATGTTTATTTTTAAAAAATTCCAATTTGGAATTGACCTCTAATAAATGTGCAGTTTGGAATTTTTTATATATATATGATTCAAATTGTACAAAATATCGTTCAATGATCATCCAAGGAAAGATTTAATTAGTCATCCCTATTTTTAATTTTTGAGAATTTGGAAGCAATTAGGATGAATAAACATTAAATCAGCTAAGCAAGTGGAGATTAAGTCTTTTAAAAGAAAAGTTTTTATTGGAAGCTAGCTTAATGTCAAAGAAAAAAAAAAAAATGTTAATTTCTTGAAATAATTTCAACATATTCAAATGAAATAACACATATTTACATTTGTATGAAATTACATGTAAACATGTGTATGAAATTGGAAAGACACAAATATTCAATTTTTTATTTTTTTTTGGAAAGGACACAAAAATTTCAAAAGAAATTTTTAAAAAAAGAAAAAAAAAAGAGATTTGTTTATTTTTCGATATCTTAGGATCCACAAAGACATTTTGAAACATTACAACTTGTAAAATATTTATTAATTTTTTTCTTTTTGATTTGAAATCAACCTCTAATAGATTTGCAATTTGAAATTGTCTTCTTTTGTATGACCTACAACTATAACCCAAGTTCAAAAATTCTATATAATTTTAAAAATAAAATAAAATAAAATAAAATAATGCTAAATTTGCATGGAAAACTGCAGAGAGCAACATTTACTCTCTCTCTCCTTTACAAAAGCAACCAAAGACTGTGTGTGTAATGTCTTGTGCAGGTGAGTATTGTTGTGGAGAGCAGAGCGAAGTGTCTGGGCGGGAGCGGATATGCAAGTCCGCTCTCGCTTCGGCCTCTGAGCGGAGCGGAAGCCCGGGCTGTCAGAGCTCCTTTTCGTGGCTGAGCGGACGAATCCAAGCGCATCTGCGCTGTCCTTCAGTGTCAGGGTTTGTTGTCACGGAAAGGAAAGCAAAAGGAAAGGAAGGAGTGTTGGGGTTTTTTTTGAGTGTTAGGGTTTGGTATGCTTTGTGGAAGCGGTGAAGGATTTTTGTTTCCAAGGGAAGGGAAGGGAAGGGAAGAGGAAGGAAACAACAATGCGGATGGTAGGATTGACTGGAGGGATTGCATCAGGGAAAAGCACTGTATCAAGACAGCTTCAAGCTCAAGGAATCCCTGTCATCGATGCTGATAAAGTTGCACAGGTTCGTCTGTCATTCTTCCTTCCTTCCTTCCTTCCTTCCTACACTCTCTCTACCCTTGTAGGGGAAAAAAAACCTTCGATTCAAGCTACTGGCAGGAATTTGAGAAGCAAGTGCTTTTTGTCTTTGAGATTGAACAAACTACGGGATTGAGAGTCGGTCAGCAGGTGGACATATTCCTAGTTTTGAGTGAAGATTGAATTCGGTTTTTCTTATGTCTAGGAACGCAACAAAAGGTGGATGTGATGTGACTAAAGGAAATCTGATATTTTTTCTTGCTTGCTACCTATCTACCACAGGCTGCTTTAAGGAAAAATACTTGGGGCTGGAGACGAGTGGTGGCAGTTTTTGGAAATGGCATATTGCAAGAGAATGGAGAAGTGGATCGTGCAAAGCTTGGAGAGATTGTGTTCTCTGATGCTGCCAAACGAAAGCAGCTCAACAGGTTTGTTTTTTCTTTTTGCTATTTTTCTTTCCTTGAATTTTGAACCTTCAAAATACATCAGAGAATGTTCAAAATTCAAGGATCCTGTTTCCTTCAAAGCATCCTGTTTTGGACATGCTAAAGAGTTTCCCATTTTAATTAATGCCAATTTTGATTGATTGACAGCTAAATTGGAAGGCTTCTTGGACTCAGTTTTGTTGAAACTTTTTGTTTCTGCGATTTAAGAGACTTCAAATCGCTCATACAAAATGGATACAAGTGCGAGATCCCACTGTTGGGAAAGTTGCAAAACATGAAATTGCCATCCTCTTTCTGCAAGTGATGCTCACTATGTGCTTGTACAGGGAAGAAGCTCAAATGAATGAAGCCTATCCTTGCAAGTTAGTTGCAGCTTGAGCAAGGTTTAAGTTTTTGGATGACCTATGTCTCTTGAGAGCTATCCAACATCATGGCTGAGTCTTTGCATTGCATCAGGAAATGTGACAGAAACTCAGGATGTAGATTCTGTATAATGGTTTGTCTGAAATTTTAGGTGGATTGTTATGTACGTATCCACACTCACCATTGTCAGGAGCTGATGAAGTCAGTGGGCAGTCATGGCAGCTTGCCACTGCTATTCATGATGGAGGTGACGATGGTCGGATAGTTAGTGAGTGACTCCCACAAAGTTTTATGACTCATCACTGCTATTTTTGGTGAAGATGATGTTGGTCTGATACTTAGTGAGTGACTCTCACAAAGTTTTCTGACTGCCCTTATTGTCACATACCTTCAAAGTGTTTGTTTTGGAGATTTCTCAGCAACTCTCATAGATGTGTGTCTGCTTCTGGTGGAATGATTTGTTTTGAGAGATCCTTATGAACCCATGGGCTGTGTGGGTGATGTGGTATTTTCAGAGCCATGGAACCATGCATTATGTTGGGGCTTTTCTATGAAATACTGAAGCATTGGATACTCGGGACTTCAGTGGTGGTATTGGATGTGCCGCTGTTGTTTGAGGCTAAGATCGATTGGCTCACACGACCCATAATCGTAGTATGGGTTGATGATCTCACCCAAGAAGCTCGCTTGATGGCTCGAGACAACAGCTCCAAGGAGCAAGCTCGCAACCGCATCACTTCACAGCTCCCACTGGATGTGAAACGTGCCCGTGCTGACATTGTGATAGACAACTCTGGTTCCTTGGAGCAAACTAAAGTACTTGTCAATGATCTGAAGAAGACAATCACTGCACCTCCTTCTTGGAAAGAGCTTCTCTTTTCACGGTTGGGTGTTGCTGCCATGGTGATAGGCGTCATCACCATTGCTGCTGCAAAATTGCAGCAAAATTGAAAAACAACAGGTGATCAGTAAATTACATTGATTATTAGGGAAATTTGGATTTTAGGAACTGATTTTGGGTTTTTTTATTTTAATGTTTAAAATTTCTGTGGAGATTTTAAAGCCATACTGATGCTAAGGTACAAGGTACACGTCGAAGCTGCCAAACTTGGGTTCACGAAATTGTTAAACCTTAGAGCAGATCCAGTCAGACTCAGTATGTGGGCCTGTTATCAGTGTGTACCACATACAAATAATTGTGCAAGTTATTCCTGCATCCTCATTGATAGACATGAAATCTCTGATAGTGTGCAGGTCAATCAAATGTCACCAGATGGGCCAATTACTGTAGTACCTTGGCCACTATCAACACTAATTATACTGTTTTCAGAAATGTTGAAATTTTCGCCAAAAACTTCTGAACGAAAGATACAGAATCTTTCACAAATCTTCTTGAATGTTCCATTTTTTATATGGAATCTTCAAAATAAAATAACTATTCAACAGTAAAATGTTGAACTTGCCATGGCATTACGGTATTGTTGTGTTCATATTTTTGCACTGGCTCTTTACGTTGTATCCTGTGCATATATAGGGTTCCAAACAACAGTTCTTGCCATGTAAAGTCTGAACATCATTCGATTATTATATATTACTGCTGGCAGGCTTGTTCTTAATGTTCAAAAATGATAACAAATTTCAAAATTTTATTTTTGAAAATCCACAATGGATTTGTAAATCGTTTATTTTGATGATTTGCCAATTATGAATCGAAACAAAATCTACAGAATTATGTTGGATATTTTGCAATTTTGCTATGGCATTCACAAAATTTGACACAAGCTTTTTTGGTGGATCTACAATGAATGTGATTATAATAACAAAATGCTAATTGTTATTAAACAATCATCAATGGTTGTGAAACATTGCCATTTTGCAAATAAAATCTTTGATTTGCAACGGATGAAATCCACGCACGTTGAAAATAAACTGTATTATCCTCAATTTGGAACCATAAAACTTATTTGAAATATATTTGTCTTCACCAAGATTTCACATAATTAGACAAACCTTAACAACTTTTAAGGCTTGAAAAGTCACAAACATGAAGAAAGGAAAAGAGAAAAAAAGAAAAAAGGTCTTGAAACCTTATGCAAAACCACAAACATTTCATGTTCTCAAGTGCCAACAAAAAGGCCCACTAAGTTAAATGAATTAACACATTATAAATGCACTTAAGATTTTTTTAATTAATAATCAATATGACAACACAATTTATGTTATGGATCCTAAATTTAGGATTTGACCTAATTCATTACATGTTACTATTTTCAATTAAATTTGGGCTTTGCACTACTATGCATTACCAATGACTATCAACTTTTTCTTTTCTTTTCTTATGTTGCCGAAATATGGTTTTCAATAATTCATCATTGTCTATGTCAATGTTAAATGTAATTTGAATTAAAATAAATATCATGAATATGAAAATGCACACATTAATTCATGTTTTCATATCCATGTTGATGGGTAGGGAAAAGGGTGAGGTAGTTAATCTTAGAAATGAGGTAGTTATTTTTAGAATTGTCTAAGGATGACAATATAAGGGATTATGCAAAACAATTCCATGTATTAGTTTTTTGAATTTTCTCATCACTAAAATGTTATATATATATTATCCTTCAAGTTTGAAATAGGTGAATCAAATTTTAGGAGCTTTTGAGGATCTTTATTGTTCTTCAATATTTTATGTAAATGGTTATGTAGATAATTTTGTGATTTCATGTTTCATTTATTAAAGCAACATACTTTCAACAAAATTACATTATGCATTTTCATTGAACATGTTCCTATCTACCATCATAAAATTTTGACCAATAAATATTTTACCCATTTTTTAAAGTAAGGTAAAAAATTAAGAAAAAAGTATGTTGTATTGAATTCCTCATAGGAACCAATGCTCGTTTATAACAAGAATTACATCTACATCATTTTTAGTGTTAGAAACAAATAAATAAGCAAATAAATGGAAAGGACTTGAGTGCATCATCCATGTATTAATAACAAAACATTAATGTTACTAACCCATCATGGGTTTGTATTGTATTGCATTTGTTTGATAACTTTCAATTTAATCTATTTTTTGCTTGACATGTACCACCTTCTAAATCCTAGATTGAGGGTTTATTGAAAAAATAAATTCATTAGTTGTTTTTGTTAATGCCCAATTTTAATTGCATTTCTTCTTGTTGTTTGATACAATTTGAACCCACATGAATAATGTGGTATTGTAGAGGCAAAAAAAATTATGCCATGATTAAATATAATCCACATAATGGCGTGATGAAATATGTTAAAATGAATAAATTATGATTATGTAGGCTTGTCAAGTAGATCACCAAAAACTATTTTTAGATGTTATTTTAACTCCTTGCCATATGTAATTGAAGTTTATGATTTCAACATCATTTTTAGACATTATTTTGGCTCCTTGTTATTTATGGTTAAGGTTAGTAAGTGATCATGTTACATGATAGTTGTTTTGTGTTAAATTTGATGCAACCTAGATTGATTTTGGCATGAAATATTATCATGCCATGTTAATCTTTTCAAAGTTATGGACACGTTATACATATTAATAGTTTAATATTTGTAGGATGATGAGAAAAAGTATATAGGAGGTTTTTGAAAAAGTCCATGGCAAAAGAATGAAAATCCAAAACTTGTAATGAAATGAAAGTTCTTTGAGTCATAAAGAGATGTGTTAGGCTTGACTCTTGTTTTTACAATGAAGAGGTGCATGGGGTAAATTTGTATTGATGTTTCTCTTCTCTTTCTTTTTTCTTTCACATTACAATTTATTTATTCTACCAAAGTAGATAGATTTGTTGATGGACCTCAACTTTTCCCTAGACATTTTTGGTTCCATTGTTGGGACCTATCAACATTAGTAGGAGAAAGGGTAGAAGGACATAGAGGTCATATTTATGTATTTTAATCAAACACTTCCTTGAGCTTTTATTTCTTCCTTTCAAATTCAAGTTGTATGTCAAATAAAGGTTGAAATGATAATAATTCTATTAAAAAAATTTGGGAATGAATATGCACATATTTTGTATTGAAGTTCTCTAGACCTTTTATCATGTTTATAATTTGTTTTTGGTGAGTTTAGATCACAAGTTATGTTTGAATCATAATTAAATAAAATTTGAAAAAATTACAAACTAAAAAAAAGATCTATGAATAGGTTTTATTATGCAGACTAATTCAAGTTGAAGATCATTGAAAATGTTCAATTAATGTTCATGCTTTCAATGGCAAAGGTGATCTACATGGTTGACCATGCAACTAAAAAAAAGACAACTTATGAAAGTTGTTGATCCATAAGGAATTAAACCTTTTGCTCAACCTATTTGATGATCAATAAAATAAATAAATCCAAAGAAATTGGATCTAGTTAAGATATATCCTAATTCCCACAATTTAGTCATTTTGCTTTTAGAGTTTTTAAACTAAAAATTAGGAAGGTGCAAACACACTACAAGGAGCCAAGGGCACCAAGGTCAAAATCATTTTCAATGATTGCATTCAACACATGACATTCTTATATTGGTCTATTTTCCTAAGTTTTGCATATTTCATACTCAATTTATAACTATGTGTTAGATATAATTACTTTTTGACTACATTTTGGTTTATATCATTTATATTATGCATCCATGTTTTGAATAACATACAAATGAATAATTTTTGTTGAAGACACATTTTTCAAATTCATCATTTCAAAATTCAAAAGCATGTTTGAAACAAAGTGCTCAAATGTGTTTTAAAATGAATTTCACCAATTTCAAATGTTTTTTTCAACCATCAATATTAATATCCTCTCCAATTTTAAGAAGAAAGGATGCACATTTGATAACAAAAAAAGATGTTTGAGAGAAAAAACATTGTCCATGATTGTTTTGAACATGCAAAAATACTTTTGAAAAATCATCAATTTGCATCAAGTTTTGAACATTGAAACTTTGCAAGTAATGGAACCTAAAAAGGAAAAAAAATGATAATCCAATTTATTTGATTCCCCTTGTGATTTTTGAAATTAAAAAAATTGCAATTTTATTCATTATCCACAAACCTTGTGGCTCATTTTACTATGTTTGCCTCAAAAAAATAAAATGAAGGATGGTTTGTTAACGTTAAACCCATTAAACTCTTAAATTTTTTTGTCATATTATTGGTGAAGAAAATGAATATAACATTTTGAAAAAATTCTTAACAAAAGAAATTGTTTCATATTATGCAACATGAATAACAAAATATAAATGTTACAATTTTTTTTCTAGTAATAATAAATTCTAATTGTATGGTCACCCACACACCATAAGGTAGGAAAAAACATCCAAAAGTGTTGTTACATAAATGTTAATGAAATGACAACACCTTAGTTACCAACTAGTTATCTATTTGTTTAATGGATTGGATCCATCCTCTCCAAACCCATTGGGATTCTAGAAGGGTCTTTTGTAATGAATACTTATTCAAAATCACTATAAATTAAATTTCTTTTAGATCTTGCATTGTTCAACCATGAAGATATGATTTTCTTTTTGTTTCGTAGCCTAATATTCATCCATAAATTTTAAATGTTTTCCTTGTAACTTATATGTTTTATTAAAAAACAATCAAAAGCACCTTTCCCACAATGTAATTAAAAGTAAACAAAAAAGAATTATACCAACAAATCTACTACTCTCAACACTAACAAGCAAACAAACATCCTATTCCTACAAATACACCACACTCCCACAACCTCCTTCTCCTTATGCTTATTTATTTCTCCAAATCTAAATGACTAGAACTTTCAATTTCCCTTTCTTCCTTGATTCTTCCACTCCCTCCCAACAATTTTTTTCCTCCCTCCTAATAATCCCTAGGTCCTTTGTCCATATGTTCTTACCCTTGATTCCTTATTGTTCATCTCTCGCCCCACCAAAATATCATTCTATATCTTTTCATTTTTCTTTTCACATGATCCTATGCCTTTTTCCTTGTATGTCCCTCTCGTACCTCCTCCATAGTTGTTGAACTACCTCTAGTTTTGTAGGTGTTGGCATATATTAAGGTGTTCTCTTTTTTGTGTCATATTACAGTTTTCATAAGGGGTATGTTGAAATTTGAGTTTATGTAACTTTGATATTATGATCAAACATTAAAAAGGATTTCAATTTTTATAGCATGAAAGAAGTGGTTAACATTGCAAAACATGAAATAAAATAAAATAATTTTAGGAATCCAAAATGGACTTTTAAAGTTAGGCCACATGATATGGACTCATAAATGCATCACAACCTATATCAATGGATGCAATTTTTTTGAGTGGAATGATATTATGAATGTAAGTTTATAATGGACTAATTCCATGGAAAATAGATTGTTTAAGTAGTTATGGAAATGTGTGACCAAATTATTGAAAAAGTTTTTGAAAATCACATATTTTCAATTTAATTTATTTTTGGGAACATCAGTGGTAAATAGGATTTTCAATTGATGCCCTTCTTGAATTTGCAAACTATTAGTTTTAAAGATAACGATTATTGCCTTGAAATTACGATTGTTCTGTTTACATTGCAAAAATGACAACTTATGAACACCACATTTGTCATTTTTGAACCACTTTGGTGTGCTTTCACCCTTGTTTTAAAATGACAATAGGTAACTTCCCAAGTTTTCATTCCCTCGCCCTCTTAAATGATTTTTGTAACTTTTCTCCCATCTTTTTTTCAATTTATAAAAGCACAATAAAAGGAATTCCACCACTAAAAATGGTTATAAAAAAGGTTTAACAATTTAAAAAGAAAGTGCCTTGATTCTAATAAGCATGCCTTAATTTGAATGCACCATTTGTTAGCAATCTAATCATCTTGATGTTTAGTTTTTATGTACAACTCAAAATTGCATACCGACAAAAACATTTATTCATAGTTGGAACCCCAAAAAACCATAAAATGGTCATAAAGGTTCCAATGTTCAAAACCACAAAGGATCAAGTTACTTCATCCAAAACAAGGTTTATTGATTCATCTTATATAGAATGTCTATAGAATGTCTAGTTAGTTTAGGATACACCTATTTGACTACCCATGCAAAACTATAATTCAACTTTGACACACCTATGCCAACCTTGCTTTCATTATTATCAAAAGTTCAAAACATAGTCACCTTTTTTCAAAAGTGAAAAAACCAAGATTTGCTTATATGCAACCAAGTTAAAGGATGAACAATAAAATTCATGTAAACATATTTTAATTCTATGGTTGTTAATGATGTTCAACTGATTTCTCCCACTCAATATAACAAGCTTTAGTTAGTTTTTTCCAAGTCTTTTTTATTATATAACTTCTCAAATTTTTAGTTCATCTATTAAGTGCATTAGTTCAATTATTTCATTAAATTTTGATTAATTAAGGGTAAACTAGGTTAATTTAACTATTTGGGTTTTATTTTGAACCAATTTAGGTGTGAATGAAGTTAAAGATATTTTGTCGATGGGATATAATCCCATGTTCTATGATTTGAAATCATTTTTAGTGATTTAAGATTTCAAAACACATAAATTTGAATGCTTTAATTTTTTTTTGTGTTATTTAAGTTTTTTTTTGCACAATTTTTGTTAGGTTTTGCTTTGTGTTTTCCAGGCTTGCATTTAAAAAATGAAATATTTGTGCCACATGATTTGTGTATTTCCACTTCTTTTTGTTGAGTTGCACATGTTGGTTATGTTGTCATATGATTTTATGGAATAAATGGATTACCAAGGTGTGTGACAATTTGCTATGACTTGGGAGAGGTCACAAGATTTCATGTTGACCTCTTGGTAATGTACGTTTATTCTTTAGTATGAAACCTTAAGTGAAAGGTTATGTGCTTTCCCACACATGTTTTTTTTCCATAATGAACATGGGGGCCTTGATTAGTGTAGTTAATGATAGGCATGGGACAAAGATTACCACTTGATTTTGATCATTGAATAAGTCTTGTTTTACACCTAGTTTGTCAGAACATATTGATTATATTTTTAGTTAGAGTTAGGTTGTATTGGGATGCACGATTGCAATATTTTTGGATTAGGAACCTTGTTTATTGTTCCTTGTAACACACCATAGCCATTTCAAGGAAGTAGACTTTTCTTTGGTTTTTTTTTTTTGCCTTTTTTTTTCCAAGTAATTTCATGCTTTTGTTTATTTGTTTTCACCTCAAAATGGTAAAAGTAGGGGGGGCAACAAGTCCCCTTGTGTTTTGTTTTGTTCATGTAGCAAGAAATGACAGAAGCACATTGTGCCCCTCATGTTATTGTTTGTTTCAAGCAAAGCAATGGAAGGGCATCATAGCCCCCTTCCTCCTTTTCTTGCATGTATAAAACCAACTAATATTCTGGGTAATGCAATGCACATTCCCCTTTGTCATTGTTGTCTTGCAATAACATCCCTTGTAACATGCCCCCATTATCCTTCAACTTATAGCAACAAATATAAGGGGCTAACAAGTCCCTTTGTGCTTTTTGCTTCACGTAGCAACAAATGTCAAGGAGGGCAACACACCTCTCAAGTGTTTTTTCTTCCTATAGAAACATTTGAGTTGGGTAATTGATGGATTGGTTTTGGTGGTTTGGTTTGAATGGTTCAAAATGGATGGGGTCATTCAAACTTGGCCAACATCAAACTAGGCCAAAAGGATGAAGTTGGTTGTTTTTATACAAATCAATAGGAAAGGAAGGAATCTCAAAAGTGAAGGGAGATAATGCCCCACACTTCCATAACTTTGAAACTTTGAACTCACACATCCCTACTTTAAAACAATGGGATTGAATTGGGGCTAGATTGAAAATGTTTTTCATTCATCATTTTCATTGTGATAATTGGTACCAATGACGGTGTGGTTTCACCTTGGCCACGAAGGAGTGAGAGAGATTTTATGCCTATTTAATAAGATCCTTTCCCTTTATTAAGTATTGGTAGAATCTTTTCAATGTATTTGAAAAACATATTATAAGTGGAATTTGTCTTCCACAACCAACAAGGTATTCAAAAAGTTGATACATTTGCTATAGTTTCACTTTTCGAAAACACATTGCCTCTTTTATTGTACACGATACATGAAAGATATCATTTAGAAAAAAAATCAACATATTAAATTCTTAGTGTTTTACGCAATTTAACACCTTTGAAATGAAACATTCCGAAAGTAAGCACCTTTTAGGTTTCACTAATGTCCTTGGAAGGGGGCATTACCCTACATTTACCAACCAAACATAAAACCCCTCCCCTTTTCTTTTCTAGATGTGATGTTCACTTGACTAATGTAAAGGACCCTCCATATACACTAAGAAATTAAAAGGGTTTCTAGGGTGATGCTTGTATTTCATTTTTGCTCTCCCAAAATCAAAGCTTAACACTCCTCCCCCCACCCCAAAAATATTTGCTTGCAATGCCACATGTCATCCTCTTGACAAAATAACTCAAAACCCATTAGGTTAAATGTATTCTAACTAAAATTAAAAAACCCCATTAGGTGAGGACAACCCTAAACATTGGCAACACCAACAAATGTCCATACCAAACACACCAAAATTTGGCCTCCAAAATTAAATAATACACATTCGAGCTTGGTGTTCATAAATGGCCGGAGCCTCCAAAATTGAAACCTAAACCCTAAAACCTTAAACCACCCTAGAGTGAAACCCTAACCAGAGTTTTCACAGCAACTCACCAACCCCGTTTGGTGTTACACCATGACAATTCTACACAAACACACGAAATACAGCCGATTCTGAGGGCTGGAAAACAACACTCCTCGTGCATAACTGTACGAACACTGTCCAGCGAATCGCCGGCTGATTCCACAAATATGATAATATTGACGAATTGCTAATCATTGATCCGCTGCTGGATTGATATCATCCATTAGGTAGTCATCCGTTAGTTTTTGAATCCCTGCGTTATCGCGTACGAGAGCGAGTGGTTTGCAGAACTGGGATTGGATGAAAGTTGGACGTCGTTCTTATGGTCATCCGCGGGCGCGCTTAGTAAGGTTGATAATGGACGGATGGATAAAGAGCGAAAGCAAAGGGCGTTTGAACGGATGCTGGCGGGAAGGATGCCGCGTCTTCGCCGCGCGCGCTCTCGCTCGCCCCCGCTCGCGCTCTCTGTGAAGTCTTGTTTACAGGATTACGAAATGTGGCAGGAGTGGAGTCTACACATCTTGCGGGTAAGCGGGGGAGATTTGAGTTCGTGAATTTTGGCGCAAAAGTGAGTGAGAAAAGGAGGGAAAACCGATCTGGATTTCTCTCTCCGTCGACAAATGTTTTTTTTTCCTGTTTCTGAGGATTTGGTAAGTAATTGCTTTTTCCAAATTGTATTTGGTGTTTATCCTTGATCGATCCTAGATTGGGCAGGTTGCCAAGAGTTTTGGAAAATAGAGAAGAAGATCTGGAGCGTTTTTTGGTTTTTTTTTTTCCAATTGCAGTTTCTGTTCTTTTTTTTTAAACGATCCTACAGCATTCCGTTGTGGTCGAATACGTAGGCTTACAAAGAAGTAGCAGAGTTCTGGAAAACAGAGAGGAATATCCGGTGAAGGGAAATTTTGTTTTTGACGATTCTTTTTCCAATTGCAGATGCTGTTTTTTTTAATTTATTGATCCTACAGCCCGCGGTTGTTGTCGAAAACGGAGACTGCCAAGAAGTAGCAGAGTTTTGGAAACTAGGAAGATCTGGTCTTCTTTGTTTTGTTTTTTAGTGCTTCATTTTCCGAATTGCGATTCCTGTTTGTTTTTTGATCGATCCTAGAACCTGCGGTTTTGGTAAGAGGAGATTCAGGCTACGAAGAAGTAGCAGAGTTTTGGTAAATAGAAAAAAGATCCGGTGTTCTTTTTTTCTTATTTGTGGTCCTCCTTTTAGCTAATTGAAGTTGCCTGGTTGTTTCCGATCGATCCGAGATCCTGCGGTCGTGGTAGGAGGAGACTTAGGCTGCCAAGAGTTTTTGGAAAACAGAGAAGATCTGGTGTTTCTATTATCCCGTTTCGTTTTGGTTTTCTGCGGATTCATCGTCCTTGGTTGCGGGTTACTTGGTTAGCAGAAGACGGCGATCTTGTCATCGATGGTGAAGATTAAGAAAACCAGTGATCGGACGTGCTCCGACAGCAAGAAAGAAACGTGCAAGGAGTTGCAGGTGTGTAAGAGAAGTTTCGTCATATGTGCAGAAAAGTTAACATAATTCGGTTTTCTGTCGAGATCTTTGAAATAGGAAGCAAAGATCTATGAGTGTTGTGACTGTCGCTTGTGCACTTGGTCTGTTCTCTTTTGCGTTTTGCAAGGATCTGTTGGTAGAGCTCGCTTAGAAGGATCTTGGTGGATGTAGAGAGGTAGTTCTAAACCCGATTTGGTCTGACAAATCTTGTTTTTCATCCGGTGAATTGTGTGGGGGATTTGGAACAGACAATCGAGCTGAAGAAACAGCAAGAACAAGAGGAGAAAGAACAGAAAAGGAACGAGCGAGAATCGATGGAAGTGGAGAAGGATCGCAAGAAGAAAGAGAGGGATTTGAAGAGGCAGCAAGATGAAGCTGATAAGGAACAGAGGAGGAAAGAGAGGGAACTGAAAAGACAGCAGGAGGAAGCAGAGAAGGAACAAAAGAAGAAAGAGAAAGAAGCTGCAGAACGCAAGAAGCAGCTTGTGATACAGAAGCAAGCCACCATCATGGACAAACTGTTCCGTCGCAAGGAGCCGGAGACACCTGCTGCACAACCGCAAGGAGCAGATGTGAGTCGGCAGTCCTTGTCTCCCTTGGAACAAAGCCCAGAGAGCAGTACTTGTTCCACTGCTAACACACAAATGATCATAGCTCACATGGATCAAGAGCTCACTGCTTTCCAGTCAAGGAATGCTGAAGAACTTATGAGGTGGTTGTCTTTTCCTACCTTTCTCTCTTCACTCTCTTATGCTCAGTTTTTGCATTTGCATTTACTTTCCCTGTAGCTGTGGTGAAGACAGCCCGCAATAAAGCTGCACTGGATTGCTAGGAGGAGATCCTGTTACTAAGGATGATGGCATTTGCATGTTGTGCAGGTTGCACTTAGCTACTTGGCAAAGTCTTAAGAAGGCCAAAGCTTCAGAGAAGCTGCAAAGATGGGGACTGCGCCGCAAACCCAAGGTTACGGTTTACCGGGAATTGCGGCTACAAGGATCAGCAACAGCAAGTTGCCAGAAGGCAGCTGATTCTGGGGCTAGTAGCCATGGCAAGTCTGGGGTGACATTGGAAATGCTTCCAACCTCGATCCTCAAACGATCTCGAGATGAGGACTCTGAGGAGCTGAAAGTTGAGGTGGATAGGGAGGACAGCGATTGCATTGTTGTTGAGGACTCAGATGAGAATCCAAGGAAGAAGCTTTGTAACATGCGGTGGAAGTTGTTGCAATTTGATAAGAGCTATCGGCCAGCTTACTATGGCACGTTTTCAAGAACAAGGTATGCCAACAGACCCACCCTCCATTTTCTTTGAATTTGAACCTTCCTGCAGTATATTCTTTCCTAACACAGTCAATGCTTCATTGTTGGGGTATGTTTTTGGCATATTTGTTAGTACTCCCATCAAGGAATTGCTCACCTATTTGTGTCAAGATGTCTTTCAGGCTTTTTCATGGTGGACATAGATCTGACTGAATCCTGCTCTTTTTGGGGTTTTGCAGTACAACAATTGGGCCTCGTCATCCCCTGAAGAAAGACCTAACATTGAATTATGAGGTGGACAGTGATGAAGAATGGGAAGAGGTAAGAGTTCTTTCACAGGCACCTCCTATGTTGTGCTATGAAACAGAATCACCAAATTGTTGGTAGCATCTGATTCCTCTTGAATGGCTGTGTTTGATGGCTGTTGATGCATCTGAAAGCAAATCAATACTTTGATATTGATTCAATCAGACAGGCAGTACATGCATGTGACAATGAGTGTCCAATTGTGCCACTGTCATGTGTGCATTGGAGTGAATTTAAGTTTTTCCTGTGAGGTAGTCTGTCTTAATTAGAGGTAATGTGGAGTTTGCAGGAGGATCCAGGGGAAAGCCTCTCAGACTGTGAGGACAAAGAGGATGATGTTGACAAGGTTGACAATGAAGTTGATGAAGATGTGGCAGATGGCTTTGTTGTGCCTGATGGATACCTCTCAGACAGTGAGGTATGATAGTTTTCATCACCTACTCAGAGACTGAGGATCTGCAGAATGCTCTTTGATCATATTTGCCATCTTTAGAGGGGTTTCTTTAGACGTGCCTGGGGAAGATAATGTGCTTCATCATCTTGTTGTCAGCTCTGTTTGAATGTTTGTCCGGGATGAAAATTGACAGTGTTGGCTTACAGGGTGTGCACCTGGAAGATGCTGGCATGGATGGTGATCTTGATACATCGGCAACTGAAGTGTCATGTGCAAGCCAAGAAGTTTCTTCCAGCCCCACTGCACTTGAGCAAGAGGTCCAAAAGCATGAACGCCTAACCAAGCTTCTTGACAATGTGACCAAGCAGGCCTTGATTCGCAATCGACCCTTCATTGTATCCATGTTGACACCGAAGTCAGGTGAGCAGCACACTCAGACTGAGCTCCAGTGTCTGCAGGCTCTCAAGATGCAGGTTGTCCTACCACACCTGATTATTGTACCACCAAATGATGTGCAAGCAAGGGAGGAATCTGAGATGGAAACAAAGACCGGGAAGCTCAAGAAGACCAAGGAAAGCAGGAAAAGGAGGCTGAATAAGCCAAGCTCTGTCATGAGGACATCATCAACCACAGTTGCTGTCATGTAAGAACATGTCCACTAAGCTTCAATTTCAGTCCTGTATGATGAGGCTGTTTGACAGCTTGATTCTGCTTCAGAGCATCTAATTGCAATTCCAGACATGAAGAAGTATCATGCTAGACTGACCACTGGCTTGTTCTGTGTTGAGTTGATCAGCACTGCTTGCACATTGATTTTGAGAGAGCTGAAGCTACTATGATACACATTACATTGCCAGCTTTCTGTTCATGTAGATTGCTTGAGAAATAGTAAATTTACTATTGCTGTTGTTAAAAGTGTGCAGAAAATGTGCATTGTTGTTGTTGGTGGAACTAGAGAGAGATGATAACCACCACTACTTGGTGCATTCTTGCTAGAGCACAGAAATGTGAGACTGATTTGTGGGATTCATAGTTGCTGGTGATTCCTATGTCAATATTGATTCAAGAATCAGATCAAGCTTGGCTTACTTGAGAGAGGTTTTGGATTCAAGAGCTTTTGTTGGTGGTGCTTGTTTTACACATTTGACTCATTTGTTGTTGCATAGAGTCATGAGTTTCTCATTTGGTCAAAAGAACTATGAGCCAGAGTTTTGATGTAACTTGTGAAGCAGTCAAATTGCATGATTGCAACTACCTTCATAAGCAGCTGTGATATGCATAACTCATGCATGAATGCTCAACATTGCACTATCTAGATGAGCATGCAGAAGGGATATACCCAAGATCCTGACACAAGGATATGCATGGAAGAGATTTGAACTGCAACTTCGAATGTAGTCTCTACCAGAGAAGTGGATCTTATCCTGTTAAGCAGCTGCTGCCAAGAGCATGCTAAATGTGCTATTGGACTTGTTAATAATTTGTTTTTCATTTGGCAAGCGGAGTTTTGAAGTCACAATTAAACCTGAATGGCAAAACATTTGGGCCTTCAGACAATTCAACATGGAAGACATGCTGATTGGAGAACAGAGTGGGGGCAAGCTGGCCAAAGACAAGTAAAGAGAAGGCTTTTTATATGAAGAGCTTCAAGTTCCAGGTTCCAGGTTCAAAAACTCAAGACAAAGACAGGGAATTTACCTCCAAAGATGTGGAGTGTGTGTTCATGCATCATTAGGCAGCAGAAACAAATTAGGAGCCTGCATTCATGCTGGCCAGATTCAATGAGTTTCCGAGAGTGGTCTGAAGTCTTCCTCAGCCGCCTTCTTAGCATACATCTCTGCAATACGCTTTGTTGCTTCCGCCCTGTAATCAATAATGAGGTGAACTTGTGAAATGTTGTATGAAATGGTTGCAAAATTTTGCATGTAGGAAAATCATTCATGCTGTTTGAGAGTTTCTGGAGAAAGATGAGTATTAGGGCTAGTGCAGTGATGACAGAACAAGAGGCATGACCTTCCTTATAAGCTCTGGCAACTTCAAGCTGAAGAGTGACTTTGCTCCTTGAAATTCACTTGCGATTCAAGCCACACAAAAGACTAACATTTTGCACAATTTCTGTTGTTTCTCAATTGCACTCAGCTGACATTCTTGGGTAAACATACAATTTGATGTGATTGGGAAAAAGAAAAAGACATACAAGAACCTATTGCAAGTGCAAGGATTTTGTAATCCTCATCTAACAGAGAACCTCTAAACTGCTCCTTCCATGTATAAGGAAGGATTGAGACTTTTGTCTCAAGAGAGAAAGAGAGATGTTTGAAACACTAGCATATGGTCATGGGTCATGATGGTGATGCATTGATACAAGGTAACATTGTGCAAACAAAGTGAAGTGGCAATGGAGATGGGAAGAATCTTCCCCCACCTGATAGTAGGGGTGATAGATTCGCGATGAAGCAACCCCACCAGCTTGTGACCTCGATCCTGCCACTGGATGCCCACACGCGTAACCACTGGCAGTTGGTGCAAGCCAGCGGGAAGCATGAGGTTTTCTGCTGTTTGGAGATTCATGTCAGAGTAGCAAACAACTAAGTTGGTTCCTTCACCCACATCAAGCCCCTTCCCAACACACATTGAAGCTACCAAAACTGTTTCCACCTGCACCCCATGTCAAGATTGAGCTTTTAGAATACGAGCTTTGTGCCAGGAACAAGGGAAAGTCGAACCACATTTTTCATTGAGTCACATTCAGCTATAGTTAGTTCTTTTTACAGCTATATAGTTTGAGATGTCCCTCTATTCCAGTCAGGCAAGAGGATTTTGAGTCATGAAAAACAAATGTGACAGAATAGCCTTGAGAAGAGCACCTCCACAATGATTGGCTCATCAGAATACACAGATGCCTCAGCTGCCCTGAGGACTTCACGTTGCAAATCACTGGGAGTAATAAGCCCCTCCAGCAAGTCATTTTCGTCAACAATGAGGGCACAGCGTTGTCGGCCTGCCACCATGACACCAAAAGCCTCTTTTATGGTGGCCATTGCATGCACTTTCACATAATCTGTTGACATTGCTTCACGCACCTGAATTTTTTCCAAATTTGTCACCCAGCCCCATGGGCAGCAAATCAGCAAAGTCAGCAATAGGGAGGAGGAGGAGGAGGCTTCAAAGGCCCACCAAGCCTGAAGTGGTTATATTTTTATGGATAGTGTAGTGACTACAGAAGTGAACAAGCAAGAAACACAAGGTCTAAGAATCTCTGGATGGCTTTATAATATTTTCTGCAGATTTAAACAACACCTGGAAAGAGATACATAGAGACCCAAGAGATGAGGCGATAGGACCCAAGAGAAGAGAATCAAAGGCTTTGCAAGAGAATTGGCAGTGGCTGGTGGTTACACAACTCCCACAACATTCATAGGAATTATTTAGCTTAAACAAAAAAAGGCTACTCAATGAGAGTACATTATTACCAAGCACTCCTCCATCAAAGTTTCATCACAGACAAAGATAGAGCTAGGATCAATGTTGTTATCCAATGTACAAAGCTCGACTTCGGAGCTACCAGGTTGTCTTCTACACCATACTCGGGCATCTTGCAACCTAGTAACTTCAGCTTCACTGTCTGAATGCATGCTGCCAAGGAGACCTGAGTCCCAGAATATGAGCTGTTTCTGGTTGCCAACTGCAGCCACCCAGATTGCCAGCCCAACTGCTCCCTGCCAGAATCATGAATCACAAAACATCAAGGCACTTGATAACAAACTCCATATGCCCATTATTGATGTGTTTAGTATTTGGATTTCTGAACTAAAAGGAGATAAGTTTACCATCAGCGGAAGCAAGATGTGATAGTCCTTGGTGAGCTCAAACAGGAGGAGCACAGATGTCAGAGGTACTGAACAAAATGCAGCTAAAAGTGCTGCCATGCCCACCTGTCACCCACTCCCCCCACCCCAACATCAGTAACACCCCCCTCCCCCAGCAACCATCACTATGCAGCAGTGTGTTTCAATAAATCTGAGTAGCCAAGAACACATACCAAGGCATATGCCTGGGGGTGGGCGATAGCGTTATGCCCTGGAAGTGCAGCATTGATTCCCTTCCCAACAATGCTGCCATACAAAGCTCCACCTGCTGCACCTATGAACAAGCTGGGTGCATACAAGCCTCCGACAAGTCCCGAGCCTTTACAAAGAGCTGATGCTATTATCTTTGCGACAGTGAGCTGCGCCAACAAGCCTTGGCCAGGTGCAGTGGCTGCAACCCCTGTTTGCAAAATCTCATTCACGTTCGTGAAGCCCCAATAGAGAACCCCTGGATACTGCAATGCAATCAGACCCAACAAAAGAGCCCCGATTGCAGGTGTGACAGATACAGGTATGCCGATCTTGCCCTTCAAGCAGTCAAACATCTGTGTGAACCAGGCCACAAGGCGTGTGAAAGCTACACTCATTATGCCACAAATTCCACCCAGAAGTAGATACAGTGGCAATTCTGTTTCACAGAAAAATTCACAATTAGGAAGTGCCTGCCTGCTCAAGAGATCTGCATTAGAAGAACTGGGACTCGGGTTTCCTCAGATCATGAATACCCAATGGGTAGTAGTACCCATCTGTAATCTCCATGGAAGGACAAAAGTAGTAGATGAAAAAGGTGAAATGAGAACAATTTTTTTTTATACCAGCAACAGATTGGAGTTCGTATGGAGGTACAGTGAATGCAGGCATCCCACCGAGCAACACCTGAGAAATGGTTGATGCAATCACAGCTGCAAGAATGATCATGGCAGTTGTGAGTGGGGGAGAGTTTTCCGCATGCTGTGGTCTCAACACAGTCTCAATTGCAAAGAATGTTCCTGCCACTGGTGCATTGAAACCTGCAATGATGCATCTGACCCTCTCATGGCTGGCCACATAAAACACCACAAACGAGTCCTAGAGACACACAGAGAGGTAGCTAGGTGTACCTAGGCTATTGATCTGCTGCACATCTGAGCAGCAGAAGACTGCTGGCAACAATCACAATGCTTTGACAAACCTGACTACTATATAGCTGGACATGAATAAAATCTAGCTCCATCACAAAATAATCATACCTGTAGCAATACCAGCAGCAGCACCCGCAGCAACAAGAGCAATCCGTCTTTCTCGAGTGTTGTTCATGAGATTTGAATACGCATTGCCAAATGCCTTGCCAATGTCAACACTGGGTCCTTCAGGACCAAGAGAGCAGCCTGTTCCTAGAGTCACGGCTGCCTGTATAGCTTTGATTACAGGTTTAAGTCCTGCGAGCCAATGACTTCTGTTCTGACCACCCAAATAGTCTTTCTGGAATTCCAGGATCACATCCAGAACCCCAAGCACAGAGTGGAACATACCCACCACAATCCCACCCACAACTGGAACTAGTAGAATACGATGCCATGTCATTGTGAGTTTCTGTTTCCTCAACCACGCAGCACCTTCATCTGGAGTTCCTGCCCATGCCGCATTATGTATCCAGTGTACCTGAGTACACAAAATACAAACATATCATGATGGCATTCTTCTTCTCATGGTGAAGATCAACATCACTGTATAAGGAATCCAAAGCAGACCCATCTGAAGCAGACCTGCTTGCATACTTACCCCTTTGTCAAAAATGACTACACTGATGCCACTTGAGACACCGAGCAGACAACCAACAAGCAAAAGCACCCACTCAGGTGGCATCCTTTCTGTGACTTGCTTCACTAATGAATGTCTTCTTCTTTGTGGCAGCAGGTGCTGTGGTGTATTGACTGACAAGCTGCCTCCAGGAGGAGGAACGGTAACTGCAATGCTGCTGACTCGTTGCTTTTGTTGTAGTGGCAGTGTGTTACTATTTGCTCTCATAACATCCTGCTCTGAGATTGTTTTGGGTCCCAAAAGCTCAGCTAGATGAGCTGCAACACTCTGTCTAGTTCTCCTTATCTCATCACTCTCCTTCCAGCTTTGGATTTTTTTTCTTGTTGTTGTTAGTGCAGAATTTCCTTCATGATTGAACCCAATCTCATCAAGAATCTGTTGGGCCTTTTCTTGCTGAATTGATGATGGCATCCTTCTTTTGTTTCCTCTTTGAAGCTCCCTGTTGTCAGCTTCAACATCAGATGCATATGTGTCACATGGCACTGGTGGCAAGATCTGTACCTCATTGCTGTAACGAACAACTCTCTTCATATGTGAAGATCTAGAACTCCTGCTTGCATTCTTCAAGCTGGTGTTGTTTTCTGGAGCTGATGACCAGAGGCAGGACCGCATTTCGGCTTCATGTGCAATGATAGCAGGAGCTGGAATCCACAGCTTGTGGATATCATCTCCACTGTCGAGCTCTTCATCATTATACACCACCTTCTCCTTTCCCTTTTGTTCCCCTTGGATTCCTACATTGATCATCATGTCTTGAGAAACAACATCCTTTCTCCCTGAGCTCTCAAATTCTCCCTGAATTTCCACATATGTATATGAAGATTCCAAATCTGGTACCCCCGATGATGGTACTGTCATCACCTTTGCAGTCTGCTCCTGCTGCACCCCAATTGGACCCACATTCTTCTTCATGCCTCGAGGAAGAAGAATCTTCTCTTTTCCTTCTGTTGGCAATCCCTGGATTCCCAGATCATCCTCTGTTGTTGTTTCCAAACAGTTGAAACTTGGGTTGTCTTCTTCTTCTTTTCACCATTATCTGCCATCCTCCAAGTTTGCTTTCCACACAATTCTTCTTCTTTGTCTTCTTAAGAAATGTAATCTCTCTCATACACACAATAGCTTCAGACCTATGACGTTAATGCTCCCTTAAGCAGCAACCTACTCCTTTTGTGTTGCTGTTTCCATTTTCCTGCTATCAAGGGTTGTATGCAATGGAAACATGAAGAAAGAGAACAATCCAGCTGCTGGGTTTTTCACATGTCCAGACCCCTCCTCCTTTCTACATCCTGAGCATCCTTGTGACCACCTCCTCCTCCTCCTCCTCACTATCTATGTCTTCAAAGACACATTACAACACTCTGACTCCATTTGAGGAGATGTGACAACATACAAACATGCATGTATATCCATGATGATCAGATTGCAGAGAAAAGCTCCACAACAAAATGCTTTGAAGGAAGGAAATTGGAGGAGTCTTACTCACTCTCTTTGCTTCAGCTTCAATGCTATCTGTGCCTGCCAGGTCTTCTTCAATGCTTCTGCAGCAATTGTTGTACCCAAAGTGTCTGTATCTTGACAGGCTCACGCCATGAAGAAAGGCAGATCATCATGTCTTTGCCATGAAGAAATGGTTGATGTGGCATCATTTGAACAATTTGAGAGCATTGTTGTTGTTCTGCTGCAATTTTGAAAGAATTGGGGAAGACGAAGGCAAAGATCTCTTTGAAGCAAAGCAAAAGATAACTCTGTTGAAGCAGCAGAGATTTTGTTTCCCAATGAATTTCCACTATGATCTTCAGGTCTCTGCAGTTGGGTCTGGAGTTTGCATTCCAAATGTGGGAACAGAAGAGAAGACAAGAAGGAAAACAAAAAATGATCCTGGAAAGCAAATCATCCTTCCAAGCTCCAACAAATTGGAATTGGGTTGCCCAAATTGTGATGCCAACCAAAGAGGCACAATCAAATCTAAAGCAAGAAAGCAACATTTGCTGCAAAAACAAACAAGCAAACGAGGAGGAAGGAAAACCTGAACGTGGAAAACCTCCTCCCTCCTCCCTCCTGCTGCTGTTGTTGTTGGTATTGAGAAGATACATAACTATGGGCCTTGATAGTTATGTTCTCTTCTGTTCTCAGCAATCCTCAGTATGGGACCTTGCAAAATTATTTCTCACATCCAAGTTTTAGTTACTGACCTTTTTTCCAACCCCACCCATAAAACTGAAATTGGGACTGCAAATAAGTGGGAGACTACCCTAGTTAGTACCTTGGCCAATTTGACACTAATTATATTATCTTCAGAATTGTTTGAAAATTTCAAAAATGATTTCTTCCAAATCAAAAGAAATTATGAAGGATAATAATGAATATTTAGAAATAAAAACATTCCATTTGTTGAAATGAAAATTTCAAAATTAATTAATTATTCGACGGACATGTGTTGAAATGGCCAAGGTACTATGGTACTATTAATAGCAACCCACTTGGAACAATCAAACCATCTACCCAATCAGAAACACTCTATTATATTAGACTGTTCCATAGCTCTCTGAAAGCTGTGCATTTTTGTTGGGTCACAGCAGTCTTCCAATGGATGCACAAGATTTTAACTGCTACACTTCATCCAAGATTTCCAGTGTAGGAGGACCCACATGCTGAGCGCCTCTGGAGATGCTCTTGCACCTAGAAAGTGGGAGAGATCTTACACCTACTTGTAGGTGTAAGATCCCTCTCACTCTTCACTCTTAAGGAGTAGATATAAGAAGCCCTGCCCCTCCTCTGCCTAGCGGTATTCAGTATGTTCAGATTTATGAAATTGTCTGCCTCCTGCTTTACAATGAATAAAGACCATGTGAAGGTCTAGGGTATAGTGTATGAAGGATAAAGATGAGAACACTTTAGTTGCTTGCTCATTCCTTGATCAACCCTAAATTGGATTGGCCATATCTAGTCAATAGGATTGTGATTGGATGTTCACCGAAATTGAAAAATAAACAAATGGGCATTGTGTCTCACTCTCTAACTGGCACATTCATGAAAAAATTCGCTTTCTTTACTAGCCAAAATTGAAAAATAAATTGTGCATGGTGTCTCACTCTCTAATTTGCAACATTCATGAAATTCTCATGCTTTTATGCTTTGATGAAATGTGAGGAATTGGGGAAGTAGGAGAAATTGTAATATTACCCATACAATCAATCCTTTTTAGTTAGCTCACCTCGGAACTAATGTTTTCAACCATGAATTGCTTTTCTTCTCCACTAAAGAAAAATCATTGAAGCTTCTTCAACTCATACCAGGTCCTTCAGTGGAAGCCTAGAATTTCTGTCCCTAACAATAACCAAGGTTCGAATTCTGTGAATTTCATATTCATCTTCAATTGCTCATTCATGATAACCCATTTCAAAAAATTTACATTTTCTTAAGATGTGCTCAAATTTAATTTCAGCTTGGCCCTTTTTTGCAATGCCCTCAAACAAGCCAAAAGCACTTGGAGTATAATATTCAAAATGAGGCAAATCTTGTGTGTTTGAAGAGGATCTGAAGAGGAAAAGACTGTAACAATGCAGTGTGTCATTGAGCTTGTTTCAAAAACTGTGTGGCTGCTGTGGGAATGGTCATGTGCAGGGTGATCCATTGGATTCAGTGAGCTTGCATCACTACCAGCACCGATATTGTGACACAGAGATGGACCCTCACACACCATGGGAAGGGCTTTGGCATTGCCACATTGGATGGTTGTTTGATGAAGTACTAGCATGAAGAAATGATGTAAGTGGCATGGCACATTGCTCTTGTGGTGTTTTTCATGTTGCAGGAGTTTGACTTTACTTCTCTCACCACATAATATAACATAATATAGACTCCGTTCCAACATCCAACAATCTGGAGTTTTACTGGCAAATTTTTTTTCCATGATGTATTGCTAGATGTTGCTACCTGTGAGGCCCAGGTTTCAGTCTGGTGTACAAGAGTGTTGCATTGGAGTCAGATGCTGTTGTTTCAATTGAGAGAGATCTTACTTGCACACAAGGAATCTTTTTTTGGGTGTCTGCTATAATTGGATGGGAATGTGAATGCTTGGGTAATAGATCTACATGATTTGTCTAGTGTTCATCAGATATCGTCTGGACTTGGAGTCTGTATCTATTTGAGCGATCAATTGATGGTTGTGATGCTCATTTGGGGATGCAGGCTGTTCGATTAGTATTGGTGTACCATGTCACATGGCCTGTGAACTCAGCATCCAATGTGCAGGGTACACAACCATGGAACACAGGAGACTTGTCTAAAAATAACTGGTGAGGATGAAGTATTGTGCCTCTCTTTGCTTTTCTCCAATTCATACTCCAGAAACCAAGTTTGCTTTCAGTGATTATATTTAGTCCTGCTAGGTGAGATGTAACTTGCAGTCTTCTATTCTACTTGGTGGCCAACTTGAAACAATCCTTGGTCTGGTGGCTTGAGGATATCATTACATGCATTTGGCTTGATGTTCATTTTCCTCCATATATGTGGTTACTCTGATTTTCAGGTGGGTAGCATTGATTTCATTTGGAGACGAATGGCATAACAATCACCATGCCTTAGAGTATTCTCCACATCATGGACTGAAAAGGTGGCAGCTTGACATGACCTGGTGTGCTATTCTTAGTTTAGAGGCCATGGGCCTTGTGACTAGAGTAAAGTTTTCTAGGCAAGAACACATGGAGTGCATTACAATCAAGTCTTCTTGAGCATGGTTTACAAGTTCTTGTCACTTGTTGAATATGTCATTGCACCTCAGCAGGCCCAATACTATAATTAATTGGCAATCTTGTATTCATGGAGCTGCCCAGGAGCAGATTTCATGGGTTTCATTGCTAATTGGGTGATCCTTGTACAGTGAATTTGTATAATATATCTATGTTTGTCATGAATTGCTTCACTCAATTTCTGCCAGGGTTTGGATTGCTGAAAGGTTCAGAAAGTTAGTATAGAAATGCCCTCATCTCTTGGTTGTCGAGTAGGCTTGGAAGGCGATCGATCTGAAGCAATGAATGTTCTTTTGATTCACAGCTGCAGGCTTTTGTGCTCTTTGAGGTACAGAGCATTGCAAAAAAAATTCTGGTTTTGTGATGTGAAAGATTTTTGGCTGTATGATGAGCACCAGACCTCAACAAACTGAATTTGACAGCATAGTATGTGTAGTATAACTGAAGTATTATACTATTCAAAAAGTAAATAACTTTTTTCCAGCCCCACCCATAAAACTAAACCTAGGAGGTTGCTATTAGCAACCCACCTGGACCAATCATTATGATTAGTGAATCGAAAAAGGGAGCAGCAGTCATATCATATTCATTACACTTTCTCTAGCAGGTGTTCCACTTGATCATCTCTTCTTCCTCTTTGCTATTAGCAACCCACCTGGACCAATCATTATGATTAGTGAATCAAAAATAGGGAGCAGCAGTCAGATCATATTCATTACACTCTTCTCTAGCAGGTGTTCCACTTGGCCATCTCTTCTTCCTCTTTTCTTTGACATCAATTGATATATATATATATATATATATGTTGCTGGATCTGAATGAAACCTTGGTAATGGTTTTACCAGGTCAATTCTCATAAGTATTGAGACTTTCTCCATACTTATGAAAATTATTTGAGTAGATACTGTAATTATTTGAGTCAATTAGTATGGATTTGTTTGAGTTAGGGTAGAACACCCATCACTGAACATAAGCTGGTAATTGATCGGGCACTTATACTAATGAGCTATGCACTCATCATATGTGAGTGGCAAACCACTGATTTTTAAAAAATCATTCAACTTATCAAACAGAAGTGTTTGGTAATGCGGGGTTTAGGGGTGCATTTTTTATAAAAAAAATTGTCCCACTGATGGAACCAAGTAATTGGTCTAGGGTTTACAACAGCCCAACAAACAAGGTTGTTTCAGCCCACTTTACAAGGAACAATTGTTTGCTGATGGGTCATTTAAAGCGATGTTTTAAAAAACTGGGGTTTTAGATTACAACCAATTTTTCAAGTGCCCCAACAAGGTCTCAACACTTAATACAAAACAAAATCTTTGCATCCCAAAAGATAATAAATAAATGACTCTAAAAAGCATGTCCATTTGTACAAGGGCATTAGATTCCTGCCAAAATTATAAATTATAAACTTTGTAAATCATATTAGAAGGATATAGTTTAGAACTCAAAAAGCTTCTCAATTTTTCAAGAATGTCCTCACTATCCAAGGCTGTAGAAGATGAAGTCTAAAGTTTCATAGAGCTTATGTTTCCTAGTTTTAAAATGTTTAGAGCGTTCAAAGGAAGTAGATATGAGGCTGAAACTATTTATAGAATCAGAATGAGGGCTAGGACATGTGAAAGAAGCAAACAACTCACAAGATTGTTGCATACAAACAAGTGTCCAAGATCAACCCACATAAGCACCATCTACAAGACTAGGTGCAAGAATAGGAACATCTAATGTAAATAAGTTCTACCAAGAAAATTTCAACAAGTATCTATACTATTGCTAGACCCAACAATCTACAATTCCTAGAGTAGTAAGGAGATCAAATAGCTCCAATTTTCACAGATTTTAGTAGGTTGCAAGGCATTTGTAGTGTTAAGTACACACCAATAGCCTGCACAACAACCACAAATGTCAATTTAGAATGGGGTGACTTTGAAAAATTCTATGTAAAATTTCTTCTAACCCATCTTTGGAAAGTCATGCTCTTGAACATTATGCAAATCTAACCCATTTTTTACAATCTTGGGATTCATATAGGAGGTTCTAATATATATCTATTATAGGACCAAATCGAACCCCCCCAAACTTGTTAGAGGCTAGGACCAAGAGGCACCATGATGCCCATTGTACCTCGCAGGAAACAAAGTAACCTACAAGACCAACAATCCACAGATAAGGAAAACATGCCACCAACAATTCTAACACCAACAAAAGTCAACAAGGTTCTTAGCTTGACACAATGAGAAGATGAACATCCAATGTGTTGGAAGTTGCAATGGATATAGTGGAAAGAGGACAACTATTTTTGAGAAAAGGTAGCAAGCTTTGGCACATACTGGTGACATCCCTTTTAGATCACTTGAATGGGAAGACAAGAGCAAGAAAGCAAGGGCCATAAGGTGTGCTCACAAACCAAGAGGATGTGGCTTGGATTTTGGGAATGGATAATGGTGAACTATGTTGTTAATGCAACAATAAACTACCTACCAGGTTTCTACATCTTCAAAGGTGGGCGGATCAAGGATGACTACATCAAATTGTGCAAGGTAAGTACATGTATGGCAATGCAAACCAAGACATGGATGACATTTTTCCTCTTCAAAGAATTTTTGTCATTTTTCAAGAAGTTGGTTCATGGTGAGATTTTTCATTCCAATCAACATCTCCTAATTCTAGACAATCATGGATCACATGTTATGCTAGAAGAAATTGCACAAGCATAGAAGTTTGTTTTAGATATGGAGGAACTTATTGGAGGAAGTTACCAAGGAACTACATCTTTTTTTTCATCCATTTGTGAAAGAAAAAGACAATTTGAAAAAAAGAATTAAAACTTGGACCTTTTAGTTCAAAGGGGTGATTCTACCCATTGCACCACAATGTTTACTTTTGAAATGATAATGCAAGAAATATAGTTAAAATGTTCATCACAATTTGGGTACAACCATCAAAAAAATAAATTAAATGGTTTTCTTTTTGGGCACTATCTTGCAACTATGTCAAGCTTGATACCACATTTAATTTGTCGATTTTGCTTAGTGCGCATGTGCTTACCAAGTAAGACAACCTTCACACATCATGAAAAAAATCTACTAATCAAATTTCCACATATAAAATAAAGAATGTTTTCAACAATCTTCTTGTGTTTTAGGCCTTGTGGAGGGGGCCAACCCCAAAATTGGGTCCAAAAACTCAATAAAAACTTTAAACATGGTTTAAAATTGAGACTTTACAAAAATGAAACGTTCTAAATTGTGATCTTTTGTGAAAGAAAAGTTCACTTTTGCTTGAAAGGGAAATCGTACCACATGAGGTGATTGAAATGAATGGAGAAAATTTGAAATTTTCTTTCAATTTGTTGAAGACACCTTTTTAAAAAAAATATTTATTTCTCCTTGATAATTGTTGATATTTTATGATGGGTTCAATCAAAGAGATCCACTAACAAAAAGGAAAAAATCACTTTGCTACCCTTTAGCCATCCCCTTGCCCCCCTCACAATTAATTAACACAACTAGTAATAGGTACTTTAAAAGCTCTCATGTACATTTGATGTTGGCTCATTGTTAAAGACTAATCACATGATGGAATTTTAAATGTATATATAAATCCAATGTAATCAAATTCAATTTTTTTCATTCACAACATCCTACACAAGCTATTAATATGCATATGTACATGCATCCTATATGCATTTTCTAATGGGTCAATTCCCTATTTGATTTTTACTATGTGATGATACATATAGGTTTATGTAAAAAAAATGTTAAGTTAGGTGGAAACCACTTTATCACAATTTTTTTGTCTCCCATTTGATTTTTTTTGACAATGTGTCAATAAATGAAATGTCAAAACTCTAATGGGCTAATAATCCAATAAATGTAGTCAAATGAACAAATGATGAAAATTAAGGATCAAGTTGCAATTATGTACATGAAAGTTAAAAGATTGATGGTCTTGGGAAATGATTTTGAGTCCAACATCATGGGCATGTAAATAATTTACAATCATATTAATAATTAATTATCAACAATATCTTCATAATAATCTTTAAAATTAAAGTTCCAACCAATCCCCTAGTTCAAATATAGGGCTCTTGATTTTTAAAAAGCAAAGAAATTGTGGTATAATTCACAATCTCGATTTTCAATCATTTCAAAAATTTGATATGTCAATTACTAACTATATTTTGAAATATGATAGCTAGTTTTTTTGACAACTCAAAAGGATCCAAAATGTGAACCAAATATTATAAATTGATGTTGTGTGGTTATTTGATTATTTGAAACTTCAAAAAGCAAGGAACCTTTAGTTTCAATTTTTTGAAAATTTTCCAATTCAAAGAATTTTATTCAGTTCTAGTTATTTCAAATTTCAATAATGAAGGTTTAATATGGGACCAATTCTTTTAAAAAAAATAATAATCTAGATATATTATTAAAAAATTAACTTAAAGAACCTTACAATGTTTGAACATTTGCAACAACTATGATCTAGTTTTTTGAATTAGCAAATTATTTGTGTAGGAATGTTGGTTGTTTGAATGCAAAAACTTTGATGCACATACCCACCAAAACATGTAGTGACCCAATATGATTCCATTTGCATCTATCTTAAAGTGCATTAATTCTAGTAACTTTGATGAACATTTGGGGGTTTTAGAATGAACGATCCTTCCAACATTCTCTCAAGTTCTTTTGAAAAAGACAAAAGGTTTAATTGTCATGATGCAAAAATGTAGTATCTAAGGGTTAACAATCACAAATAAAAAAATTTAATTAGGTCCAAACAAGAGTGTGTTTAATTGGCTAAATGATAGTGATGCATCTCAAATAACCAAACAATGTAATTCAAATGAAAAAAAATCATGATTTTAAATTAAGGGGGGGATATTAAGATAGGGTTTGACAATAGATAATGAGTTTTTGGGTTTAGGGTTATTTTGAGCAGGGAAGATTTGGAATTCAACGTGAAGGATTGAAGATATAACAAAACATGATTCAAAATATAAAATCAATGAAATAATATAACATTTAATTTGTACTGAAAAAAATTTCATGAGTTTGAATCTAGAGTGTAAGGTTGAAGGATGAGAGAGACACACAATAGGCATGTTTATTACTGAAGTATAAGCACATCAGAAATGAACCACTTTAAAAAAATTGGTGATGTATAACAAGTATGATAATGTATAGTGATATTTTTTTGGTGGCAATCTTTTGGCAATCCTAAATTGAAATGAAAAACTTTAGAATGTGCATGACAACTTTTTGTAGTTCAAAGTTTATTTTAAATCAAAATTAACTTTAGTTCAACAGTCAAATTAAGAGGATTAAGTACATTCAATGTACATACTATATATAACATGCAATTTTTTATTGATCATAGGTTGTTATATTACGTGACATGTTCCATACAAGGGGAAAAAAAATGGAAAAACATTTATGCCCAATTCAATGATCTTCCCCTTTTTCATTTGACATGCTTCTTTCATTAAAATACTAAATACTAAAGTTTTTATGGCTTACCAACATTGAAAAATCATGATTTTGACCAAAGTCTTTTAATGAAAGTAATAATTTTCAAAAAAATCGGTGGATTATTTTTTTGATACAATTTTCATTCTTCACCTAACATTTCATACAAAAAATCACCCATAACTTCACTTTTGAAATATATTTCTCATTTTTCATGCTTTATGACAAATATTATTTGGTTCAAATATATTTGTCACATACAAAATTTTCATTTTTTGCTGATTTTTTTTTGAAAATTTGATTAAACAAGTTTCAAACTTTTCAAATTTGCCTAAAGTTCGCAATATTGTCATCAAGTTTGATATACACATCTTGTCAAAATTTTGAAATACAAAAAATTGTATCATGTGACAACAAATTTTGGGAGGCTTGCATGTGTTTATGCTCACCATGAAAATCCTTACACATTGGATGCCTTTGAAATTTCTCATAGAAAAGAGCAATGCAAACCAAAAAACAAAAGAGACATAGAAATCCACATCTCTCTCCTTCATAGTCTACTAGTTGATGAAGTTCAAAAGGGGGATTTTTGAAGTCAATCTTTTAAAAGTTGCAACAAAACTCTTGGTACCTAGAGTATAAATAGGAGGATGTTGCAACGCAACAACCCAATCATCCATATCTTCCCCTTTATGTAAAGCTTGAACTCTTTCCTTCAATTGTGAGTTTATGCTATGCCCATGGTTCAACAACATATGGCACAAGCTCTCAAAACACAAGATGCCAACACCTAAAGAACTAGGTGTTCTTAGTAGCTACCCGAACTGTTTTTCACAAAGACTTTCAATCATTTCAGCTTGGTGGTTCTTTAGTGTGCGAGGTTCCCTCGCAAAATCACCTCCAGAGGTTCATTATGGGAATTTTTTTTGAGTTTTCCCCTTGATGTTGTCATAGTTGATCTCATTCAAATGGATTTAAGTTTTAGAACTAACATTTTCATAGAATGGTTACAACAATTGGGGCCCAAACAAAGGAAGAGCTATATATCATGTGGGTTTATTATACTTGGATATATAACCACTTTTTTGTTTCATTTCCATAGTCCCAGCTATGCAAATGAGTGCCCTTTGTTTCTTGTTTGTTAATGAGACTTGGAATAAAAAGCTTGTATTTAGCCCCCAACAAAAAAAAAAACCCAAAACATTAAGCACTTGAAGAAATTGAATGAATGTATTTGGAGGGCACCTTATTGATCTATGAATATCCCTCCTAGTAAAGAGGAGGGATATTCCATCTACTCCATAAGAGGAGGAGAGACATTAAGCCTACTTGTAGATGTAAGATCCCTCTCACTCTTAAGGAGTACTTAGGTGTAAGAATGTGGCCTTTAGCACGCCTTGCGATTTGCGAATGTTTAGGTTCATGATAACCTTTGTGTTGTACTTTGCGACATGTAACACCCACGAGTGTGGAACATTCCCAAAATGTGAGGCCAGACTCAGCTGTCGCCTTGTCCTAGGTCCCTTCTCTTGTGAAGGTCCTTAACCTAGGGCTTTACCCTACACAAAAAAACCATCAAGAAACTTGAAGAGAGAAAAAGAAAGATTGTGTTTTGGGAATGCCCAAGAGACACAGCTTTTCCCTACCAAAACAAGCCCACCCATTCACTCAAAAGAAACCCTTCACTGAATTCAATTCTATCCCTAAAATGTCCTTATTACAATCCTTCCTTTCACCCAACCTTCTTCTTCTTCTCCTCCTCTCTCTCTCTCTCTCTCTCAGAAATGTCTCTTTAAGAACACACATTTGGGAACAACTTGTTCATGCAAAAAATTGCATTTCATTGTTGTGGGCAATTCATTGCAGATGATTATCAAATTGCCAACAACAACAAAAACAACAACACCACTGCCACCATCATCCCTCCTCTATTATACTAGACCCCAAGTCAGCTGGGCTCTGGGCCACTATATAACCTGGGCTTGTGAAAATCATGCTGGAAGGACATGAGGCCGTTGTGTTTTTCATTGTTCTTCTTGCAATTTGTTTGTTAGGAAACTGAGTACAAGGTACACTACTGTTGTAACCCTGTTTTCGGGTGAATTTTAACTACCACAATGAAGAATTGTTGCAAAACGATGATGATGATGATCATCATCATGCCTAGTTTCATGACCAGTTTCATAAAATACTTCTTCGCAAATTTTACAATTGTAACCTCATGATGATGCATAGTCCCTATGAAACTGGTTACAAACTGGTAATAAGCTTTACAAGTATTGTATGACATCTGTGTACAATATATGTTGTGTGTAAGATGCAGCAGCTGCTGATCACATTGGCAGGGGGTGAAGAAGAAGAAAGAAATTGGGTTTCAAGAAGTACGTGGGAAGTAGTTTTGGTGGACATTCTTGCTTCTGGAGCACAAGCCTTGGAGCATCATCCCCATTGAAGTAAATACATAACCTTATCTCATGAGCACTGAATTCATCTCCAAAAGTATCTCACTTACAAGTAAGTGTGTATTTGTATGTGTTGCACATGTTGCAAGACTCAGCTCTGGCTCTTAGAGATTCGGGTATATGACTATTATGCGAGGTTTTGTTTTTGTTTTTTGGGGGGGTGGTGGGAGGGGGATTTGGGTTTTCTCAAATGTTTCAGGAAAAAGAAGCGGGATTTGATTTCATTGAATATCAATCAACCAATAAATAAATATTCTTCTGGGATTATAAATCTCTGCTGCAGAATGCAATCACATGATCATGGACACAATGTCTACTAGTGCTTCAGAGGAGGTGCCATGCTGTAGAAATGGATTCAGCTGGAGCTGCTCCTCCAAGGAAAATTTCGGTGAGCACTAGTAGTAAAGAAGCAGCAGTCACAACAGCACCTTCCATCTCCTCCTCTTCGCGAAGGGGACGTGCAGTGTCAACAGCAGTATGTCATTGGTCTGAATACAGAATCCCGAGGGGTGTACTTCTGGAAAGAGTACGCTCTGAAAAGTTACCTGTAGTGGATCAGTTGGTGTCACAGCAGCAGCAGCAACTGCCAAATGATAATGATCATCAGTCTACTCTGAACTTGCTGGAGCAACGACAACAACAACAACAGCCGCAGCAGCAGCATGTTGTCAATCCATCACACTCCTCCAGCTGCTCCTCCCAATTGCCAAAGATTGAGGAGCAACAGAAGAAGAAGAATTCCGGCAGGAGTCAATCTTACACTCAATTATTGACTTACTGTACTGTGTGTGGGAGTCCAGGACATCTTGGGTATGAATGTAACCATGGCCATATACTTCAAAGACCTGTATACTACAGAGAAAGCTCTTCAGGTGTAAATGCGAGTCTAGGTCGGCGAAGCTCTTCTAGATCGTCCAACAACAATAACACTCAGCAGCATATGACTGATGTAAATTCCTCCTTGTCCTCATCCTCCTCCAGCAATGAAGTCCATACTAAGAAAGACGCTGGTGGTGGTGGTCATGTGGAACAAAATGGAATTACTAAAGACAACAGAATCATCTCTTCAAAAGACTCAATGTCAGTAGCAGCAGCAGCAGCAGCAGCAACAGCAATGGCAGTGGCAGCAGCAGCAGTGACCATTCAAGTGGGTAGGGTGCCACGTTGTGCCACCAATCTTGAAGGTGCTGCCACCATCTCAGGTATCACTGGAGATGATAACAGTTCAATTGTTTGTGATCATCATGATGACCAAAACACTACAAATTTACTCAAAACAAACAACGACCCATCATTGAGTCCATCATCAGACTTCATTTCAACTGATCCAGTTGCCCAGTCCAGTGCCACGACTCCAGACAGTTGTGGTGTTGTTGAGAATTTACACAACAACAATGGATTGCAGGGGTCACATGCTGCTGTGACAAGCGATGATGATCTGAGCGGGGATGACAACACAATCCCAGTGCTGCATTCATCTGATGCAATTCCTCAAGTGAATGTTATACAAAGTTCCCCACCACAAAACCAACCCAAACCAGCTAACCCTGGAGGAGGGGTACTAAGGTTGAAACATCCAGTAGCAAAACAAGGTGCCCAAGTGCATTTTCTTCTGAGAAGTCGAGCTACAGAGTGTCTGATGAGCAAGCCTAAAATCAAAGAAGAAGAAGAAGATGATGAAGATATGGCCATTGCTGCCACCACTGCATCATGTCACAATCTTATACCTTCTTCTTTGTCACAGCTGCAGCAGCATCAGAATCGCTGCTTCCAGCAGCAGCCTCAACTCCACGATGACTACTACTACTATTACAACAACAACTCCAAGGACAGAGTAGCAACAGTGTGTGGGACGGTGAATGGTGTGTTGACAACCATGTTGCTGGATACGGGTTCATCAATCTCAGCCATCACTAAGAGCTTTGCACAACAATTGCAGCTCAAGACATGGATGACAGGGGACTTTCTTGTCATCAATCAGCAGCAGCAGCAGCAACAACAGCAGGGATTTTTGAAGGCTGAAACCATTGAAAAATACCCCGAATGCTCGTGTTTAGTCACATTGAAGATTGGGGATCATGAGATGTCTGAGGTGGAGCTCAATGTGTTACCAGCTCAAATGTACAATGTCACATTGGGGAAAAACTGGCTCAAACATCAGAAAGCAATTTGTGATTATGAGCTTGATCTTTTGCAACTGCCAAGTCGGCTACTCTCCTGCTGTTGAAGAAAGAGGCAAATAATTTCATTTGCTGCTCTGATTGATATTCTCCAATACACACAATTCTAAACTTGTAGAGAATTTTTCACATAGATCATGATGGGATTTGATGATTTCAAAGTGGGAATTTTTCAGGATGATTTTCACAGATGATGTTTGATGATTTGCTGGAAATCTTTTGATGATTTTTCACATGTGGGTGGGTGGGTCTCAAATTTTTTTCATCTTTTTTCCATGTTTTTGTAAGTGTCAATGGTGAGCATTCATTCCAAGAGAACTAGAGCATTGAATAACAACAAAATGTATGTGGACAATGTTCATTCTTTCAAAGGCTTCCTCCTCATGATGTACCTAAAACTTAGGTCTTTTAAACTGGCAATTTTTTCCCCCAAAAAAAAAAGATTTTTAAATTGATTTTTTTCCAATTTTGGCAATTGAAAAACCATTGAATTTGTGATATACTATTTCCAAAATTTGGCAACCAAAAAAAAAAAAAAGCTGGTGGGTCTTTGTAAGTAAAAATGTGTTTTTTCGAAGTTTTTGAGAACCAAGGTTACATACTAGAACCATTCTTTGCTTTTTTAAAGGGGTAGCAAAAATGCATTATGGGTAAGTCATTGTGCATGGGGGGTTTTGTATTTATTTTTAAGGGGCATAATTTTTCCCAAAAA
>Ga0116227_10003132_pt1 | contig 37047 bp, 39 predicted proteins | sample S1TSphgellanicum_FD_89693 | JGI IMG/M metagenome (GOLD analysis project Ga0116227, IMG submission 89693) | Host-associated microbial communities from peat moss isolated from Minnesota, USA - S1T2_Fb - Sphagnum magellanicum MG | ecosystem: Host-associated > Plants > Peat moss > Unclassified...
AATGGTGAGCCATAGGACTATGGTTCCCATGTAAATCAAGGGGTATGTATCCCAGGTGGTGGCTATTAGTCTCCCAATCCATTCAATAGTACACATGTTTGAACTAATTGTCAATTGTGAAACCTGGTGGAAACAAGGCCTCTTGCCCATTGAGCACATCATAACTTGTGGCATTGGTGACTAAACATCTGACCTGTAAGTAAAGCTCTTGATCTATACCTTCATTGAACTTAAGTGCAATCAAATCCGAGCTTTCCCCAAGTACCTCCTCTATGCTCCCATTAACGGTGCGAATCTGGCACATAGATTTCCGTAATTTGGAATCAAGCATACCCATCTTTTTGGTGAATTAAATTCCAAGAATCACTAGTTGGGCACCTGTGTCGGAAGGTGCTGGCAGATTTTATCGTTGTAATCGGAGTTGCTTCCACTCTGGGAACTTGGCAAAACAAACAGATTCCTGATGTCCCTCTTTCCCACAATAATCACAAAAAAGATCCTCGGAAGGAATGTTGCACTCACTAGCTTTGTGGGCAAGATTGCCACAATAGTTGCATGAAGGTAGGATGGGTGTAGCCGAGTGTACCATTTTAGTCCTTGAAGAAGAATGTGATGATCTAGTTGGCGCAGTTGGTGTAGGTTGAGGCCTTGAACGTGATGGAGGCCTCATAGTACTGGCCTCATAGTGTGCATGAGCCAATTCCAGCTTTTCGGAAATGTTGTACACATCCAGCAAAGTGTAAGAGTCTCCAAATTCTGCAAAGACTCGTTGCAAAACCTGCGTGTGGAGTGTTGGAGTACCTTCTAATGAACAAAGATACCAGTGGGCAGCTTCCAAGTCGGTGATGCTCTGGGTATCCTCTTTGAGTTTGAGAAACCTCCTTAGAGCATCTTAACGGTTTCATCCTTTTGTCGAGAAAAGGTGGCGAGCTGTAGAATTTTTTTCAGAACTTTTGACTAGAAATTCCAGCTCAAGAATTCGAAAGAATTCCCCCATTGGATCAGCAAAAGCTGGCACATCAGTGGTGAAAGGAATGTTTGCAGTAACAACAATGAGTTGTCGAGGAGAAATGTTTATTGAGGTAGGTACTGGGTCTAAATTATCTGGCATAGTCCCGTGATGTGCAATTGCAACTTGCAATGCTGCTTGAGAGGCGGTGGCAATGGCTATGGCATAAGCTGGATTGGGAATTTGGGTGACACCCAAAATCCTTGTAGAATGTTGCTCATAGACATCCAATGCCTCATAGTGCACATAACGAGCCAATTGTTTGAATGCAAACGCCTTGGTGTAATTAGCGCCATACTTAAGCTCCAATTCACAAACCACAGTTGAGAAAGTTGCCTTGAACTCCCTCAAAGAAATTATACCTGGCCTTCCGCTGAACTTCTCAATTCTTCTAGAGGAACTGCTAACCTCCATGGTGTATATGGGTGTTGAGGTCACTGCTTGCAACGGAATATACGGTGACGGTGTGAAAGTAGGTGTGGCAACAGGTGTACCCCACTGATGAACCCCTCCAAATGGACTTTGATGTATCATTGATGTAGTGTAACCTGAACCTAAATTCCTGGTAGGAATTGTACTAGATAACGATGGTGTTATAGACACTTGATGGTACCGTCGTGAAGATCATGAGCTTAATGAAATTGGCTCAAAGGATTATGTGTTACTTCTAGCAGCGCGTTGCAGTTAGCTACTACAGCGAGGCCGGTAGCGCGTTGGAGCTTGCTGCTGCGACGTTGTTACGATAATGGTAGTAGCATGTTGCAACGTTTTTGTGTGTGTTTTTTTTTTTCACTCGACAACAACTTCAAGAGAAAAAAAGAATGGGAAAAAGAGAGAAGTTTTGAAACCTGCTTTCTAGTGTCCTAGCTTTGTTGGTTGTAAGAATGTAACACGCAAGCTCCCTCCAATACTAATGCAAGCTCCCTCGGGTAGTAGCAACACCAATACCCTCCAGCAACAATAATACCAACAACAATAACTAAAGAAATTACATGCAAAAGAAATATGTGACTTTTAACATGAAGCACAGAAAGTAGAATTTTTTTAGAATTGAAATGCAAAGAAAGAAGAAAATGAAATGTATGTAGGCGGTGGCCGTGCAATGGCCGCCGTGAGCATCTAAAAATCCTAGCTTATTATGAAGGAAATTTTCCTTACAAAGGAATTCTAGAAAAACTAAAAGGAAAAAGAAAGGGTTGGGCCTTTTATACCGTCGCCAACAAACTGAAACCCTAAGTACCTAATAGCATATAGTCGCCTAAGACCATACATTAACCCTAAAAGCGCACATGGGCATGCCCGTAACTGGCCAGCATGTATGAGGCCATGTACGGGCATGACACTCTTACTTTGGGGTGAAGAGAAATCTTGACCCCAAAAGAGGAGGCAAACAAAACGAGCTTGCGGGGACATGCACAAGCTTTAAGTGCATCCCAAAGGGTTGGTTGGTAGTGGCGGCCAACGCAGGAAGTCATGACCCCATTCGCGTACTTTAATCGTGTAGTTTGGGACATGGGTTTTGGCAAAACCCAAATGTCATTTTTTATACCTTGATAAGCAAACCTTTTATTCAAGGTTTGATTGTTGTGATCAAGGCACAAGGTTGGGAAAGGATTCATGTCAAGTAGCTTAGGTCAAGATTAGACTTGACTTGAGTTCCTCATGAAGGGAAGGTTAAAAGAATGGCCTCCCAAATGAGGGGCTCTGTCAATTAGGCCAGTTTAGTCTTTTGGCGAAGCAAGAGTTAAGGGTTTTCTACGACCCTTAGACTTGCCAAGAAAGTGTTGGAAACTTGGGGACGCCTAAGTTAGTTTAAGGCAAGGTCTTACCGCAAAATTCGACATTTGATGGCCAAAGATCCAAGGAAAACAATTGCAATTGCGAAGAAAAATTTCTAAGTGTCAATGAGGACATTGACCTTTTCTTTTAGTGGGGGAGAGTGTCGCAACCCTACTTTGAGGGAAGTGTGAGGTCGCCACTCACATTCCCGAAAATGGGACTTGGGAGTCCTCCAGGACTCTCGAAAACTTAGAACGTGATTACATGGATCAAAACACCTTTCATTGAGGTGTTGTCTATACCGTTGGAAAGGTCTTGAAGTGTAGATGTCCAAAATGGCCTCGCATGAGCCATTTGGACATTTGCAACACAAGTTATGGTTGAAAGAAGGGCCAAGAGTCAAACTGGCAGTTTGACTCTCGACTACTAAAAGTCGGGAATCGACCCTATTCCGGTGTGTGCAAGTGGATTGCAACACACCATTGGAAAGCTCTCAAGGAGAGCTACAAGTTTGCTTTAGACTTTGTCCCAATTGGAGGTTGGGGCGAGAAGTTATGAACGCCCAAAGTCCCGTGAGTCCAAATCGGGACAGTTTCGGGACTCCACTTTGGGAGTCTTGGGAAAAAGTGCCATTCGGATGCAAGTGCAGCAATGAGATGCAGATAATACTATATGGGGAAGGTGATGGCTTTCCCCGAGTCCGAGCCGTGGTGAATCAAGTGAGTCCAAGGTTGCTCGTGGCTTGTCCCAACACCAAGAGTGTTCCGTGAGTACTAACCAACTTGTTGGTTGGTTTTGGATGCAAGACCAAGTAAGTAAGTAGCTTGTCCCTTTTCCTAGTCTAATCCTAGAGCTTTCAGCACGCCCTTCTTACCCCCCTTTAATGCTAGAAGCTGGGAGCGTGCCCCGAATCCCCCGCATTTCTACAACTTGAGTGACTTAGCCCCAACTTGGGGCTAACTAGGGACTTGAGAGCGCGTCATAACTGCTCGAATTTGTTATAGTCCTTTTGTAAACCTTTGAACATGTTGCTTATATAGTAAGCAATTAATTTCAAGAATGCTAAAATCTCATCCTTTGTTAAAGAATTATTGTTCCTCTTCATCATTGCATCATGAAAGAAAACACAAATAAATCTCACCACCTACTGTATTTATGGCAACAAAAAAAAATGAACCCAAACCTTCCTTTATTATAATTATGGCAACAAGGACAAGCTATTTGTACAACAAGCAAGTAAGTTGCAGAACGTTGAAATCTCATCCTTTGTCAAAAAATTGTTGCTCCTCTTCATCATTACATCACGAGAGAAAATGTAAATAAATCCCACCACCTATTATACTTATGGCAGCAAGAAAAAACGAACCCAAACCTTCCCTTATTGTAATTATGGTAGCAAGGACAAGCTACTTATACAGCAAGCAAACAAACTCCAGAACACCGAAATCTCATCCTTGTCAAAGAACTATTGCTCCTTTTCATCATTGCACCATGAGAGAAAATGCAAATAAATCCCACCACCTACTGTACTTATGGTAGTAAGAAAAAATGAACCCACCCCAACCACCTATTGTATTTATGACAACAAAAAAAAATGGATAGCTAATGAATTCCTTTTATTGTTGATGTAATTAATGATTGTCACAATAATTCAAGGGTTGTGAAAGGAAGGTAGCAAGAAAAAAAAATTATTGTGAAGGTGCTTGTGGCCACATGGCATTCTAAAATTTCAGCCCTCAAGCCCACCTCCACTAACTATGTGTCATCAAGAAATCATTTAACACCCAACATTAGTTCCTCCCCCAAATTGCAATTTTCACGAAATCTTTACGTGTATTTTGAATTTGAATGGGCATCTATGTTTATAAACAAGTTTTATCATAAACAAACTTCCCAATGATCAAGGCCCCCCACCAAGCTTCTAGTCCCCCACTAGTGATTCAAAAAATATCAATGGTGGATCCAATTTGATTATTCATTTTCAATCCACATCAAACCATAATCAATTTGACATTGCATTCATCTTGAAATAGTGGCAATGATATAATACATGCTTAAATTTGTTTCACTTTGCATCTTGTTTAAGGTTTTTAAATCCAAAACCAATAATCACACAAAAAACTTTTGATGGTCTCCATCTTTTTTTAGTGATGCCCAATCTCTTCAACTCAAAAACTTTTGATGGTCTTGATCTTTTTTAGTGGTGCTTCACATCTTCAACTCTTCAACCTTTTGATGCACAACTAGCCAACTCCCATGTTCAATCTAAAAATGCATGGGGGCACCTTCCTCTTGATGCCTAAGGACATCATCCCATTATCTCCACTATAACATTTTATTCATATTTGCATTTTTCATCTTGCATTTGCATTCATTGTTATTGTGATTTCTTATCAACAATTGCTTCTTGCTTGTAATTTTCTTCAATGCAAATTGTATCTTGTATATTTTTTATTTAGATTTTGCAATATTGTGTATTCTTTATGTTTTGTCATCTTCTTGATTTACGATACTATCTTCTGCATTTTTTCTATCACTTCTAGCCATGTTTAACTATGATTTTTTTTTTAATGCACAAAATAATAATGAGGGCGTGTCCTTGATGGACCAATCACATTGTTAAATTACAATGTACCTCCTTAGTTGACAAGTAAAATGTTGTCATCATGTTCGCATTATTGATTCCTAGGAAGGAGTTTATCACATCTAAACATTTTCATATTTTTCTACAACCATTAGTTGAGGAGTTGCAACAACTTTGGATTAGATTTCCAACATATGATGTGCAAAAACCTTTTGGCTCTAGGTCATTTACATTGAAAGGTATGCTTAATCAAACCATCCACAATCTCCTCGAGTATGGGACAATCATATGCATGGCACATCAAGGATTTGTTGCATGTTTGATATGTGGCCCATAGTTTAAGGGGGAGCACTTAATGAAATTTGGGAAGCAGACCTACACTGGAACATGTAGATGGTTATCGGAAGGGCCCCTTAAAGGTCCACTAGAATGAAAGACCATTTTAATGAAAAACCAAAAATTGTTATGGTAGATGAACAATTGGTTCAAGTTGCAAAATATAAATCTTGGTTAGATTTAGGTGGCAAAGATGGTGGAATTGGGGACCCATCCAAAGAAGTCAAGCATTAGAGTGTGTTATATGACTTACTATATTGGCAACTATGTAATTGATATATCTACGTCTCGTTATTGAGTTATAATTGTGCATTGAACATAGAAGTTAAATGCATGTGAATTGGTATGGTAGGTATGTTTCTAAACACTTTATTGGTTTTATAAAATTGGACCAAAAACAAGTTAATGTTTAGTTATTAGAAGTGTTTGTTGTAATCATAGTCTAGTAATTGTTAGTTGTAGGTTAGTCATATGCAAATGAAATGTTTGGTCATTTGAAGACATATGTGTGGCAACATTTGAAGATATTATGACTTTGTTGTTTGGATTTTGTGAAATTTAAACTAGGTTATCAATCACAAAAAAGTTGGTGTTGACTTTTATGAAGTTCAATCATGTAGTGAATTTAAACATAAAACAATGAGTACATTCTTATGGGGTTACCATTTTGTTGACATATATTGTTTATGGAATATTCTAACGGGGCTACCATTTTATTGGCAAATTGTTTATGGGCTGATGTAAGAAGTATGCAATTATTAATTTGCAAATAACTATCCACATCACCTATGGTGAACTATGATTGTCTCAAGAGCTTTTGGTCCGATTGACATTAGTTGTCATGCATTGTGAACAAAATTTTATTAAAAATATCTTGAAAATAGTGATTAGTGAAAATGACATAGGAAAGTGAGGCGTGATTTGCAATGTAGAAACATGAGACAACATTTGTGGTTAGCTATAAATGTTCAAAGATGTCGCAACCCCACTTTGGGCAAAGGGGGAGAGTGCAACTCCCACTCCCAAAAGTGGAAGACTTGGAGTCCTCTAGGACTCCCGAAAACTCAGAAGACTATTTGAGGGGTCAAATCTCCTCGCCTTGGCTCATTCTTTATGTCATTGGAAAGGTCTTGAAGTGTAGATGTTCAAAATGGCCTCGTATGAGCCATTTGGACATTTGAAGCCCAAGTTATGGGAAAAAGAAGGGCCAGGAGTCAAACTAGCAGTTTGACTCCCGACCACTAAAAGTCGGGAATCGACCTTTTTCCAACATCCGATTTGAGAGTGCGACACGGAGTTGGAAAGCTCTTGAAGAGAGCTACAACTTTGCTTCAAACCTCGTCTTCATTGGACTCTGCAATCGGGAAATATGAGCTCCCAAAGTCCCGGGACTCCAACCCGAGATAGTTTCGGGACTCCAACTTGGGAGTCTTGGGAAAAAGTGCCATTTGGATGCAAGTCCCGTGAAGAGCTGTAGAGAATACTATATGGGGGAAGGTGGTGGCTTCCCTCGAGTCCGGGCCGTGGTGAGTCTTGTGCGTCAAAGTGCCCGTGGCTTGTCCCAACACCCAAGGGTGTTCTCAAATGCTAACTAACCCTTTGTGGTTGGTTTTTGGATGCAGATTCAAGCTTGATCTTCTAGTCCATCTTCCTAGTCTAATCCCGGGACTTCTAACACGCCCCTCTACCCCCTTTTAGTGCTGGAAGTCGGGAACGCCCCTCAAGTCCCAATTTTTCGCAACTCCACATAATTGAACCCTTAAGTGGGTTCAACAAGGGACTTGGGAGTGCGTCAAAAGAGGTGGCAAGATGTTAAAACTAGTAGCGCCCTATGTGTTGACGCTAAACGAGTTTGACATATTTGAAACCATAATTGAAAAATTGCAAACACCATCAAAACATGTGTTTAACAATGGGGAAATATATCAAGATGAATAATTTTGGAAGTTTAAAATCACATGATTACCATGTTTTGATGAAGCAATTTTTACCTTTAGGTGGAAGGCTTCAAATGGATGTGAAGAGAATTTCTAGAATTTTTAAGCAAATTTGTAACAAGGTTTGGAATCCAAGTGAAATTGAATCATTTATAGTAAATGTTGTAATTAGCTTTGTTTTAATGGAAATGCATTTTGCGCCTTCTTTTTTTGACATCATGAGTCATTTGTTGTACCATCTTATGGATGAACTAGATATGTGGACCAATGGTCATTAAATGTATGTATTTATTTGAAAGGTACATTATGGATGAATGCCTCGGTTTCATAATCGAATATTTGCAAAGATTTGAGGTTGTGCAGTGGCACATATGGGATGTTGAGGAGGAAGAAAGAGATACTAATGAAGTTTTGGAAGGTGATGGTTAGAAGTATTGATGATTCTAATCTTGCAGGACCTTGCCCACCAATATATACATATTAGCCAACATCAGCCTAATGCATTAATACAAAAGTGGGGTGTAGTTCACTAGCTTAAGGTCGCTCTACGTGTTGAGATGGGTTTGTCCAACATTTCAACAAGCTCCCAATCACAACGGAAACCAAATTTACATCAAATCATTACAGGACCTTAAAAATGAAATATGTTCTTTGCATTTTAGTGATTTCACCCTGGTTAAAGTTATTTCATTATAAACTCATTATGTAAACATCATGTTTTAATACTACTTAACATAATTCAACATTATAATTTATTATGGTAAACATGTTTATTCTTATGTTGTTTTAAATATCCTAGGTTATTTTATGATATACATTATGTTATTTTAGGCTACTTTAATTATTTTAACTTATATCTTAAGTTATTTTAAATTATTATACCTCTGGTTATACCCAAGACTATTATAATTTATTCTACCTTAAGGTATTTTAGCTTATTATAAGCTTTTTATTTGAAGTTATTTTAAATTAAATTATTCAACTAACCTGAGGTTAAACCTTAGGCTATTCAAGGTCATTTACTTTATGTTATTATAAGTTATTTTATCTTAAAATATAATAATTTAAAACAAAAAATTAAAATATAATGACATAAGGTAGTTTAATATAAAATAACCAATCAATAGCTTATAATAGTAAAAAAATGACATATAATAAAATATCCAATAATACTTTTAAAGAACTTGTAATAAAATAACTTAAAATAATTAAGAATAATATTCAACAAAATAGTTTAGAATAGCCAAGAATAACTAATAATAACATGTGATACAAGAACTAAAAATAACATATGATAAATAGCCTAGAATAACCAAGAATAATTTATGATAAATTAACTAACAATAGTTTATGATAGAATAACCAAAAGTAGTTTATGGAAAATAATTTAGAATAACCAATAATAGGCTATGGTAAAATTGCCTAAAATAGTTAAAAATAACTTAGAATAAAATAGCCAACAATAACCTATGATAGAATAACAAAAAATAGCCGATGATAAAATAATAAAAAATCATTAATAATAGCCTATGTTAATATAACCTAGAATAACAAACAATAGCCTACAATAGAATAACCACCAATAGCCTATGGAAATATAATTTAAAAGAACCAACAATAGCCTACAATAAAATAACCACCAATAGCCTATGGTAATATAACCTAGAAGAACCAACAATGACTTATAATACAATAGCCACTGATAGCCTATGGTAATATAACCTTGAATAGCCAACAATAACTTACAATAAAATAACCACTAATAGCTTATGGTAATATAACTTAAAAGAACTAACAATAATTTACAATAGAATAACCACTAATAGCTTATGGAGATATAACCTCGAATAGCCAACAATGATTTAAAATAAAATAACCACCAATAGCTTATGGTAATATAACCTCAAATAGCCAACAATAACTTACAATAGAATAACCACCAATAGTTTATGGTAATATAACCTAAAATAACCAATAATAACTTATAATAAAATAACCAGCAATAGCCTATGGTAATTTAACTTAAAATAACCAACAATGATTACAATAAAATATCCACCAATAGTTTATGGTAGTTTAACCTATAATAACCAACAATGCTTACAATAGAATAACCCTAATAGAATAGCCATCAATAATTTACAATAAAATAGCTAGTAATAGCTTATAATAGAATATCCACCAATAACTTACAATATAATATCCACCAATAGCCTACAATATAATATCCACCAATAGCTTATAATAAAATATCTATTAATAGTCAACAATAAAATAGGCACCAATAACCTATGGTAATATAACCTACAATAGCCACCAACAGCCTATGGTAATATAACCTATAATAGCCACCAATAGCCTATGGTGAAATAACATAGAATAACCAATAATGGCATATGATATAATAACTTAAAATAACCTTGAATTGTTAAGAATAACAAAGAATTTGCCAATAATAGTCTAGGGTTAATGAGCTTAGGGTTGGATGCGGGAATAGTTGATGAAAATGTAGCATCAACTGCCCTTAATCAAATTAGATCTTCATCACTCTTAAATGTTGAAAGTGTGCATTTGGAATTGAACAATGTGACATTTCAGATGTTGCTAATGCTTCACATGTTGTGGCTATAGAAACACAACTTGTGGTTTAGAAACCTCACATCCGCATGTCTATTTGTTGGAGATTTTTTGTTATGAATGATGTGCTGTTTGTGGATTTTGTGAATCCACAAATGTTATAGTGCATAATATGTAGATATGAGCAAACAACCAATGATGTTTTGGCTCAAAGATCTATTATGCACAAAGGTTTAATTAACTATAACAAAGTTGATGGGATCAATCCCATGAGTATTTATGTGCAAATTACACATTTGAAGTTGTTTGTTATGAGGAAACAACAATTTAGTGTGGTGGTTGAACCTACCACTATTCATGCTTAATAGATGGGGAAAAAAATGATAAGGCCTTTTAGTTGTGTAATTATTGAATTTTTTGGTGCCACAAACCTATACAAAAAATTAATGAACACCAATAGGGTGAAAACACAATCAAAAGAACAAGGGGCGTTAAGATAAAAGTCCTTTTCCAAGGATTGCACATGATATGTGTCATTTTTGTGTTTGTTTATAACTTTAAGTTTTGTATTTCGGGTACCCCATTTAACACTGCATTTTAGAAATAAATACATTTTGCATTCACTATATCACAAATATTATGCATTCATTATATCATATATATTCATTATATCATTCATTATATCATAGATTTTATGCATTCATGCCCTCTACAACATAAATACGAACAACTTTTGTTAAATACACATTTTCAAATTTCATAATTTTTAGGGTCAAAAACACTTTTGAGCCAAATGTGCTCAAATGGGTTATAAAAATAATTTTCATTAGTTCAAGTTTTTTTGCCTTTCTAATCATCAATGTTAAAATCCTCTCCAATTTTCAAAAGGAATGGTGCACATTTGGTAGAAAAAAACTACATTAAAAAAAACAAGGATTGTCTACTTTCGAGGTTTGAGTGCTTTGAACATGCAAAAACATTTTTGATTTGTGTCAAACTTTGACCATGTAAACTTTGCAATTAAGGAAAAATATTCAATAAAAAAAATGACAGTCTAAAGTATTATGCTTCATTTGTGATCTTTCAAACATACGAAAATGTAATTTTAAGGAGTGTCCACTCACTTGGGTGACAATGTTGACTATGTTTTTATTGAATAGCAGTTTTAAGAAGATTCAATATTTTATTCTTGTAAGGGTTTCATGCCTTTATCTAGTTATGAGAACATTTGGCTTCAAAAGTTAGTTTTACACCAATGCCCCCATGTGGTTTTTCCATCTCGATATTTTTTTGTGGAATAAGTGTTATTTGCCATAGTCAAGAAGACCATGGACCAACATGTTTTGTTGAGTCTTGCATCTGCAATAGTACCGTCTATTAGTTTTGATCTACAAAAGTCTCACAATGATGTCGATATTTTTGCTTTGGTTATCAATTTTTTGAGTGACACCTAGGTTCCCATGCATGTCAATGTGGGGTTATTTGAAGTGAATGAGACAACCAAATAGTTCATGGTTACACAATTCTAATTTTTGTTGAAGGAATTTGGGTTGTTGCATTGGGTGATCGCCTTTGTAAAAGACGAAGGCATTAATTTGATAGCTATGGCAGCAACTTTACATTCTATCATTGATTGTGAATCTTTGAAAATTCGTAGGAGGAGATGGTGCCTTGAAAAAATATTCATACCCTTGGTAGAAGATGTTGAAATTGGCTTCCTTAAAGGAAATTGATGTGATTTTACTTATACATGTTTTGGATAGGAACATTGTTTTTGTTTAGTGAGGTCCAAGGATGTGGAAGTTGTTGAGTATGAGATGGGAGTTAAGAAGCGAGTTGAGGAAAGGCAAATAGGCGAAAAGAATGGAAGTTGTTGAGAATGAGATGGGGGTTAAGAAGCAAGTTGAGGAAAGGCAAATAGGCAAAAAGAATGGAAGTTGTTGAGAATGAGATGGGAGTTAAGAAGTGAATTGGGGAAGGGCAAGTAGGTGAAAGAAAGGCTTGGGGGTAGTAGGCACAAGGCTTGGGTTTTGTTGAGTGCACCATGGGAAGCATTAGGTGGGGTTTACTTCCACTCATGGGGAGGAGGGGGGGGGGAGTTAACTGGGATCTTGGCCATTTCGGTCAGGTCATCTAAGTCCACAAACTCCATGATAATATTGCATCACAAATCATTTCACATTTAATTCGTTGCTCTTGTTTAATGTTTGGTGCTGTCCACAATGGATGTACACTCCCACATGAATCATAGAGTGGTGGGCACATTTGAATATCGTATCCAACTTTTTGGATATTAAAACTCAGAATTGGCTTTGAACCCAACTCTAGAACCTCCCAAAATAATAACATGAAATTAGACCTGGCTTCAACCTGGAGGCTGGGACTGATGGGCCTTATAAAGCTTGGAACCAATGACCCAAGGAATCAATAGTCTAGGTTCTGGCGCTGAAAATCCTATTCAGATCTGGTTCAGTTCTTATTAACCCATACCAGAATTGGTGGTTAACTTCCTGTTAACATTGGGTCTAGTTTTTTTCTCCCCCAAAAATCTAAATCTTGGTTCTTGTTCCACATCTAAAGTGCATACCCAGCCAAAATTGGTACATACTTGATATTGAGGCCAATATAACCCTGGTATTAAATTGGTATCACCTCAAGTCCCTACGAGATAAGTAGTGTACTGGTAAGAGGCTGGTATTGCCTTAGGTGAGATCAAATCAAGTAGCTTCTTTGATACCAGGACAAGTCTATATACCCAACTTCAAAGGTTCCAGCTTGGTTGGTACCCACCTAACAATGTTCCAACCAGCAAAAGTTGAGAAGTTTGATGGAGTTCCTGGAAAATGAAATGAAATGAAATGGTTCACAATAATACTTGGTGAATATTTTCTTCAAAATGTGGGACCAAAATGCAAAAAAATAAGTCAAGCATTGCCGGTTTGTCCCCCAAACATCCCTGAACTTCTTCTGGCTTTTTCCATCTCCCATGCTACGCAACAGCATGGGAAAGTTCGCATGGTTTTTAGGGGTTTGTGGGGTCTTCAAATAAAGATATTTCAAACCTCGCTTAAAAGCACTACAATTTGGACAAATGTGAGCCAACAGTAGGGTGAGATGAGATTTCATCAAGCAAAGCCTTAAGTTTGCCAAAAAGATGGAGAACGTCATCCATCCATCAACACCAAGGCTCCAAAAAGGTTCGAAGAATTGATCAAATTCACCACGTTCTTTTATGAAGAAAAATTTCAAATGGCAAAAGTTGCATCATTTTTTTAACAACAATAAATAACGATGACGAAGTGTTGCTTACTTTATCACAAATAGGAACAACAACAACAACAACCCAACACCAAAACGTGGAACTTACTTACGTATATTCCACTCCACTCTCTAAAAGTGAGTGAGTTGACGACTATGGTGGTGAAGGCTAAATACAAGAAGATGAGGGCAGTTCAACAACCTTTTTAATATTTTTGACAGACAACAGCCAATGCATCGATTTGCATGCCAAGTTTTGAACAAGCAAAAAGAACAGTCTGTAGGTCTTCAGTCTTCACTTTTCTAACAAGCTTATCCATACAGCACATGCACTCTTATAGAGTCTCTTTCCAAGAACGTGCTAAATACCCTCTGCCCATCACTTGTACAGGGTTTGACTAATATACTTGGGGGGTGGGAGGGGGTACAACAAGTGCTTTCCTGCCTATGTGTGGTACTAGGCTCTCTCACAGCTGGTACTACATTTGGTCAATGTTTGACTGATAGAGTTGTCAGGTGGCTATGAGCAGAACTAGATAGAACAAATGTAATGGAAAGCGGTTGTTGAGACACAATGAGTTAGTGATCCCAACGAAACCTAATGGAAAGAGGCCCTTACATAGTACATATTGTAGGACCCTGGCAGCTTTAATACTATTTATATTATTTGTAAAAATGTTGAAATTTTCGAAAAACAGATGTTTTTGAAAGAAAAAAAATTCTGTGAAGGAAATTTTTTTCTTTTTTAAAAAAATATTTAGGAATGTCCTTTTTGACACGAAATCTTCAAAATTAATTAATTATTTGACGAACATGTATTGAAGTGACTCATATACTGCCATTCTAAGGCAAGGGATGGAAGGTACATGAAAACCTTCCTCCACTAATTTATTGACTTAACAAGAGGCCGCCCATAATGGGCTCTACTTCTTTGCAGCAACTCCAAACCAACAACAGTTAAAATAAGAAAGAAACTTTTGTTAAGTTCCAAAAAGACTAAACTTGCAACACATTGCTCAAAATACAAGACCAAATAAAACCACATCATAGTCTCTCATTTACAAGTAGAACCAATATTGTACCCACCACTCAAATTTGGCATATTTTCTAATGTACAAGGGTAATCTTGTGGTTTAGAGAATTTGTTGGGAGTTTGATTCCCAACTTTTTTGACATTGCTCCTTTCAATTTTTTTTGGAGTCTTTTCTAGCTTCTCATTCTATGAATTATTAAACATCAAACTATGGTAGCAAGTGTAATAAACATCAATCCCATAGAATGGAAGGAAAATAATCATTAAAAAAAATTCATAATCATTTTTACATTATATTTGTTTAGGTACTTAGTCCAAGGAAATTTTTGTATTGCCCATAGTTGAAAGAATCTTCTTTTATTATCTATCTTATGAAAAAAAGTGAACACTGATGAATGAATTTCATCATGTATAATGAACTAAAATGAATGGAATATTCTATTCTATATTAACTATTAAAATATTAATATATGATTAATCACCCTTGTTGGGGTAAGATATGTGATCTCATATGTGACAAGTGCACAAGCAAGTGCATTATAACTAGAGTTTTTAAAAAATTAGCAAATAATTGCCAAACTAAGACAATCCATTCAAGCTTGTGACCTATAAGTTGCAAAATTAAAGCCCAAAGAATGGAAGCATAGCCAAATATTTGTGTCCTTTGCAAACTACCCACCAACCTACACAATGGGCACCACCTTTCTCCCTGCCCCAAATAGTTTGATTTCATCATATACCCATCCTTAGAGTTATGTGTGTAGTCACTAAGCCTTTTTCCAATAGGAGTCTCCTCACCAGCCATTTAAGAGGTCCACATTCTTCAATTGCAAATCTTTCACTTGTATCTAGGCCCTTGGGGCCCAAAACCCTCACTATCACCACTACTTGTGGAATACTAATTTGATCATGTTTTTTAATTCATTTGAGCATTGATGGGAGAAAATCAAGGATGTCTTGTATGTGGTGGGACCTTGGGATAAAAAACTTGCTACCTTGCAAATTGCAATTATTATTTTTATAAATTTGATCATCCATGACTTTCATGGAAATCAATATTTAATTATGTTTATCCGCATGACATAAACCTAACTTGATCTTACATCATTGATTTTTTTTCTTTTGGTAGGATTGATTATTGAATTTCAAAGTTTATAAAGATTTCAACTTAAAAAGTTTAGGATTTTTTACATATCTCTTCAATGGGTTCATTTGAAACTATGTTATGATGATGAAGGTTTAGTATTTATTGAATGTAGATTTAGTGAGAGTTTTTGGTACTTTCATGGATTCTAAAAGCTTATGGGGGAGGGGGGACACTTGAAATACGCATGCCATGTACTTACATTTCAACCTTGGAGTATTGCAATTCAAAATATTTGTTTGATGTGTTTATTGAGTCTCTACAACAATGTTTTTTTCTTACAAGCTTAGTCAATTGCAACATAAATTAAAGGAAAGAAAAAAAAAAAACCATTTGATATTTGCAATGTCCTTTGTTGGCCTTGTCCATAATGTTTTCCATCTAGAATAAATAAATGTTCCCAACTATATATATACATCCCACATATCAAATAACAAATTTTCCCATACGGTGCATTTCATTGGAAAAAATAACCATTGACCTTGCCCATTTGTTTTCAACAATGTGTTGTATAACATTCAATTCCTACCAAAAGAATTGATTATAACAATGAAATGAATTTGAATTCAAGAGACGCTTATTAGATTCTTTCTAATATCATCTTAAGTTTTTGATTTGAACATGATTTCACCCTCCACAACATGCTTTGAGCGTTAAAAAAAATGTTTTGACATTTTGTGCTTGAGTTTTGAAATGTGCAAATTTTTTGAAAACTATTTTATTTTGGGATACAAGCCCAATATACTAGAACGTCTATTGGGATTCTTTCAATGACAACATTGTGGTCATTGCATTCAAACAAACTTGAACATTCAAACATATGTTTCAACATTTGAAACTCTTGAAAAGTCTGAATTCCCAATGTGATAATGCATGTTTGAATTTTAGGAATGTTTCCATTCTATTCCCAAATTTTTTCCCTTTTGTTTAAGTTGGTATATATATATATAAAATTTTTTTTCCCCTTGCCAAAATTTATCCTAACTTAATTCCCTTGTTTCACCTCAAGCCTAATGCTAAACTCAATGTTAAAGATGTAGCATGAACTTCATATTATTTGGAAATTGGGAAAGGGTTTTTAATATAAAACCTTGCATCTTCAAATGTAATTGCTAGTAACCTAGCGAAAGGGTTAGTACACACAAGAGATGCAACGTGAGTCATGACACCCTAATGTGGGTCTAAAGCTAAATAAGATTGATTTCTAATGGCCAATGGACTTCATAAATTGGTGATGAGCCAAAGATCAAGATTAATTATGGGTCCAAGCAAGATAAAGTAATTTACTTTGGACCATCTATGTTCACCAAGCAAAAGTAGATTTTCCTTTAAATTTTTTATTTTTTTAAAAGCCATAATAATGGGGATGTGAAAACCTTATATGATCATTCATAATATATTTTTCTAATTCATTATTTTATTTATGTATCATAAGCTTATTATTTTAGTTGATATGATACATTTTTCAAATCAAAAAATTCAAATGATGTGTTAGTAATGTTTGAGCATTTGTGCACCTTGATACAATATTTTTGGAGCTTGAATTTTTGGATTATGACAATGTGAAACCTATTAAAAAAAAGCTTTGCTTACAATAGGTTTGAAAGATTTGAAACATTTTAAAAAAAAGTTGTACATGCAAAAATGTATTTTGTATACATGCCTTAAACAATTATTAGGTGCACCATATGCTTGGATTTTGTAAAGTATTTTTCATGAATGTGGAAAAAAATATTTTGTGCAATTTAGACAATATTATACAATTAAAACTAGATTAAAATCAACTTTGATACAATAGCTTTAATTTTTAAAAACTTTTCCATGTCACATACGATATATTCATCTAATTCAAAAAGTTAATATTAGAAGGTGTCGACTGATTTTTCATTTGTTTTAAGTCATATATCTTTTTCTCTTTTTTTGAAAATTACTTTTTTGACTTGCTTTATTTTTCTTAAACCCTAATGTTCAATTTTTTCTAAAAATGATAAATGATTCATTATATTTTAATGCTGAAGAACAAAAAGGAAACAATTATGTTGATGAACTCAATTGAACAAAAAATGAAAAAAGATATGAAATATATTATAATTTGTTAACAAGATTTGAAACTAAGAAATGCAATTTAAATATTCAAGGACCCTTACCTTCTTATCAAGTTGATGGGACTACATAAAATTGAAGTAAAAAAAAGAAAAATATTGATGTTAAAAAAGATAAAAAAAGAAGATGAAATTAAATGAAGAGCTCACAAAATGCTAACTACAAGAATTTTGGAGTTTATTATATGGGTGCCAATATGTTTTTGAATGGTGCGGATGATAGTTGAGAATCAGGATACTACATACTCCATGTTAAATATATTAATATATTCTTGTTGAAAAGGAATGGTGAAACACTAGACTAATGCATTGATAAGATTGGGAAGACGAAGTGTACATATTTTGAATATGTTTACAAAGTAATAAGAGGATAGGATCTATTAATTTTATGATGCCTTTTATAGTCTAATCAACAAACTTAACAATATTCAAACCCTATGTTTTTGACATTTCAATTTAGGGGAGTTGTCGGATTTGTAATCAAGACTTTGACAAATGAAAATGACACTTGAAGGCATAAGAATTTTCTTTTATTCACCAAATTGTGCCAACGTTTTGAACGTTTCAAAGATTAAACATTTATCAAAGATTAGGTTAGAATTATTTACTTATGTTTTAGTTAGACAAAAAGATGTGCATTTTATTTGGATTCCACTATTTAAAAAGGTTTTTGAGATGTTAACAAAATATTCGACGAAATTTTATAAGTGAATTAACCTTTGTGAAGTCTCTTGTCTTCAATGTGGACTAGTTGAAAACAAGAGTTGGAATAGTGTTGTTTCAAGAGGAATAAGACGATGGAAAAAATGGTTGCATGTGCATGCAAGGTTGATCACCTAATTAACATGGCATCACCTTATCTTATCATTTGGGGAATTGTGCATTTTCATCACTTTTTATCCCATACACATTTTTTTATGGGAGATTGATCCTAACACTATGGATTAGCTTGCTACTATGTTTGATCCAAATGTGAGAAATGAGCAATGGATGGACATAACCCATAGTTTTGATTTCCAAAATTTTCACAAGGTAAGATGTGCAAGGGAAATGTAAGTGCATCAAGTTTGAACCCAATGGGAGTAATTAAAATAGACAATGAATACTTGTTATACATTTAGATTTTGAGATTCAACTAGGAAAGTGAGAAGTTAGTGTACTAGAGAAAGTAAGAATGGGAAGGGATTATGTATTGTGCTCCTAATGGAAACACTTGGGTTCATTTGGATAGTTGTTTTGGGATTAATTATGTACCTGATGGAAACCATGATAAGAAAAAATATTACACACAATTTTCATGCTACAAGAAGTAAAGGATGAAAAATATGGGATTGAAAAAATCATGAAAAAGGAAAGATGATGGAAAAGAATAACATAGAAAGGGATTAGAGATCCAACCATACATAGACTTGGAAGATCAATAGGAATTAACAAAATCATAGTAAACAACAATAAATGAATTTGAAAGTAGCAAAGATTTGAAAGTGGGATTATGAGATGAATGCTCATCCTAGGAGGATTGTAATTTTTTGAACTCACTACAATTTGGGGTTTTGGAAAGGGTACCTTACCTTTTAAAAGGAAAAGCTGAAAAAACTTAACTAGAAAATGGCCTTGCCAAAAAAGACATGAGATTAAGACTCTTGACTAATGGCAATAGATGTGAATTGGTGAAGTATAAGGAATAGGATTTAAAACCAAAACAACACTCTTCTTATGTGTTCATGAGTTGACTCATCAAGTGGCTAACATAACAATACTCTTACTTGAAACCACTCATGGCAATTAGAGATGTGTTGGTTACCATTGATCATAAATCAAAGTGGGCCAATTGTACAATACTTTAACTTGAAATCTCAAGTATGTGTAATAGTCATAAATCAAAGTACCGTAGTACCATGGAAAGTTCAACATTTTGGTGTTGAATAATTCATTTTACTTTGAAGATTCCATTTTGGGAAAAGGAATAAAAATAGAATATTCTTAAAGATTCTTTAGTTTCCTTCACAACATTTTGTTCTTTGAAATTTCAACATTTGTGAAAAGAATATAGTTAGTGTGGAACTTGGCATGGTACTACTACAGACCACTCTTGAGACATGACTTGTTTGAAGCAAGAATCACTTCTAGAACAAGTGTTTTGCATGACACAATCCAGAGCTCAAGACCTGGCTTTTTTTGGAAACTTGCAAGTGGTCCTTGTTCAATGACACCAAAATTCATCCATCATCACCCAATTCACCATCTATGGATGAAATTCATCCATCATGGCCTAATTCATCATCCATGAATGAAATTCATCCATGAACATCCATTTAATCTATTGTTGATGAAAAAACAAACTATGAAGTTTGCCTTCAAATATTGACACATTTTTTCCTCAGGTTAGACACCAAGATCATATGTCCAAAGACAGTTTTTGGAAGCTAAATTCCAAAGCTCAGAAACAGGAGATTCAATCTGCATGATGATGAATCTATTAACTCATATGAGCATTCAAAGGAGCATTTATGCAATTTGGGTGATGTATGCGCTGAGGTCTTTGATCAGGTTGTGAGAAGATGCATGTTGGTTTATGCCTACGGGATGGTAAATTTTGTGCTGTGTTAGTAAGAGGTCCATTACTGCCGCTGCTCACATTGAGCTGCTCATGTGACCTTGGTGGTGGTCCAGGACTAAGCTGCAGAGGTCCTACTACTTCTTTCTGGAAATTAGGACATGAAGGATTATGCATTCTGCAAGTAGCTATCTCAGTTTTCCTTGATGGACATGAAGGTTTATGCCTTCTCAAAGGTGGCTGAGAAGGTGGTGGCAGTGGTGGTGGTGGTGGTGGTGAGTTCAATCCTCTAACAGTGTAACCACTCCATGATGGAGAATTAGGAAGATGGAGCACCTTCAACGGTTTATTATCAGTCTCTGTTTTCCATCTGGGGAATTGGTGATAGTTGGACCAGCTTTGATTCTCAAGTTCAGAATGAGATGGGTCTTCTTCTTTGTGGACCAGCTTAGCTGATTGAATTCTCTCATATCCTCCTTCATCTGCTTGTTCTTTTTTGTTCATCTTTGTTTTGGAAGCATCTTGAGTGCCTTGTGCATATGCAAGGTGTGCAAGTTTGGCCTGTACCAATTTCAAATTCTCAAGTCCAGAGGAGAACCTGTTGGAGCTGGAATCCTGCTTTTGTGAAGTGGGTAGTAACTGTACTGTGTGTTTGTCTCTTGGCTGTGGCAAAGGTTTTGATGGTATGAGAGGACTTGTTTCAAGACTTGAATTTCTTGAGAAAGGCTGGTTTTGTAGCTGCACACTTGTTTCAACACAAGGACTTGTTTCGTGAAGTGAATTCCTTGAGAAAGACTGCAGCTTTTGCAGCTGCACACAGCTTGATTCAACACAAGGACTTGTCTCGTGAAGCAAATTTCTTGAGAAAGACTGCTTTTGCAGCTGCACTCTTGATTCAATACAAGGACTTGTTTTGTGAAGTGGATTTCTTGAGAAAGGCTGCTTTTGCAGCTCAGCACTCAATTCAACATGAGGTTGAGTATTGTCATCCCTAATATCGTAGTTCAGGTATGGTAGATAATGTTGGTCCCGAGGTGTAGTGGTGGTTGTCAAAACTGGAATTCGACAATCAAGAGTACTACTATCAGCCTTGTTGAACACTTCTTTGTATAAGCCATGTTCGAATCTGATGGGGATGATAAACCCGCTCGCAGTTGTTTGTTGATCCCTTTCTGTGAGAACCAGATAATTACCAAAGCTTCAATGGAAGTGTTCCTTAATGGCTTAATGTTTTGACAAATAGCTCTGGATTCTTACCCATTTTGTGGGCATGTGTGGTGAATGTCAAGAAACAATATATATCACCTTCTCATGTTTTTGGACACTGACATTTTTCTAGCATTGTAAATTTCAAGACATATTTCATGCAAACAGTTGCCATTTCTACTTACCAAATAGAAGCCTGACAGACTTTGAGACCGAGGAGGTCAGGCCATCATGGCTTCTTTGGGCATCCCATATGGCTGGTTCACATCCGTCACCATGATGTAATCCCATTGAGGGATCAAACTTTCTTGAATGGGAGATTGAATTTTGATCTTCAAATTCTACAAGAGATTTCTGTGTACTGAAGATGATCAAGAGTTACACTAAGGTTTTCACAGATGTGATTGAATTGGTGCAATCCCATCTCTGAGCTGCTTCTGTGTGTATATCCTCTGGGAAAACAACAAGAAAAGAAGAAGAAGAGGCCTAGAATTTCTTAGAAGATGAACCACTAGATTTTCAGAACCTGATTCAAGACAAATCTTGCAAAACTTGATCAGACTGAAGAAGAAGAAGAAGAAGAAGAAGAAGAAGATGATGATGATAATGATGAAGTCTCCAGAGAAAAAAAACATTAGAAGTTCAGAACCTGATTCAAAACAAAACTTGCACAACTTGGGCAGACTGAAGAAGAGAGGAGGAGGGAGAAGAAGAAGAAGATGAAGCTTCCAGAAAAAGAAACCCATCGAAATTTAGAACCTAATTCAAGAGAAAAGTTGCACAGCTTGAGCAGACTGAAGAAGAGAAGAAGAGAAGAAAGAAGAAGAATCTGCAAGCCTCAAGGAATTGTGGGAGAAGGTGGACGAGAACACCATTGATTGAGGAGCTCACCTTGGAAGCAGAGGAATTGTCACATTCTGGAGGGAGTTCTGTGGAGCTTTTTGAAGTTGTGGGGTGTGCAGCAGCAGCAGCAAGCAGCTCCCAAGCCTCCTCCTCCTCCTCCTCCCCACACGACACGTTTTTCTACACTTTTCTATTGCTGTTGTAGAGGGAGCGCCACACTGATGAAGCTTGCAAAAGGGAAGCTCTCAGAGATTTCCCACCCTAGCTCTTCTGGATTCTCGCCAAGAGATCTATGAAGGTCTGGGAGATCCGAGAATCTAGAAAGAAGAACATGATACCAGGCGGCAGGCAGGCATTCCTTGTAGCAGCCCTTTGCATGTCTTGTGGATAACTGGCATCTGCTTGATGGGTGGATCCCACAGAAGCAGTTTCTGCTTCTTTGCACTTTGCATTGTCTGTCTGCTTCTTTACATTTGTGCTTCTTTTTTTGGTTTTTCAGATGGGAGGTATACAGACGCAGACAAGAGGCAATGAACAAAAATGCAACAATCTTGACAATGTTGACAATCTTCTAGGGCTAGTTTCTTCCCATGTGACTCAATTTCTGCAAGAGCTTTGGACATGAATCTGTTGTAGCAAAGCCATTGAAAAAGAGTATGTGAGAGAGAGAATCAAATGCATGCGCTATTTATTTTCCTTCTCATCATCATCAAACTGCCACTCTTGTTTTTCCAGTCATAGAAACCAGGTAAGGATGGGGATTGAAAACTGCCTGATGGTGCCCTCAGGATCACAATGAGTGCAATTTTTCTTCATATGTCATGTAGCTTCTTCAACAAAAATTTTCTGTCTCAATGAACACATCTGAAAAACTTCATGAAGTTTCTTCTTCTGTGGCTACTTTCTTCAAGAATCTTTTCATGTAAGTGACCAAAACTGCACATAAGAATGCTACTGTTGTGACCATTGCAAATAGCATCCTTGACCATTGCAAATGGCATCCTTGATCATTGCAAAGGCATCCTGGGACCATTGTAACGGCATCCCTTGACCATTGCATGGCATCCTTGGATTACCATTTCAGGGTTCTTGCTTGGACACTGGAAATATGGGACGGTGCAAGTTTCATCTGTTCATTGCTCTTCTAAAGTTTTCTCCCATTTTGGCAGGCTGTGTGAAACAACAACAGGTGAAAGTGCTTCAGGTGGGTGATAAATCAGTGAAGATTCATGACAAAGTTGCAGATAGACCCAATTCAGCTGTGAAGCTTTTGTTTAGGGTGCAGCAATTTAGGTTGTTCTCCAAAGCTGAAAAGGCAGGTCTTCTCTCCACTGCTGAGAATTTTGGCTTGTCTCTGTCTTCCATTGAGAAATTAGGTCTTTTATCCAAGACTTTGGAGTTCTTTACCAGCTGCAACTAACAGAAATACCCTGGCTGCTCTTGTTCTTTTGGTAACTGGACCTTTCATTGTGTATCTCATTCCCGAAGCTTCAAACCCATTAGTTGCATTTTTGTGGAGTTTTCAGTAAACAGGGATAGTACAGAATTTTCCATTGATTTCCATTTTTAATTTGATGTGTGAATCATCTATAGTCTCTAATCTCATGAATAGTAATTGTAATTCTATTTGAAGTTTCTAACATTTTGTTCTGGATTACAGATTCTGGTTATTAGAGATAACCATGAATCTGATGTATTATTCAACTGCAAATGTATGTGGGCTTAGTTAGCTGAAGTCCATCTATGTGTATACACAAGTATGTGGAGGTCCATCTATGTGTGTTTAAGTCCATATTGTTACAATAGAACTAAGATTAGTTGCTTAACACAAATATCTTACAATATGTTCTTTACTAAATGCATTTGAAAGCATTGCCTACTTTCAAGTGTCATTGCAACTTTGCTTTCATGGTGAACATTCTCCTCTTCCAATGTTGTAATGTGATTTCCTCCATACACTCCAAAGTTATTTTTTTGAACTTCACATGTTGCGCCAACGACTTTGAATCGTGTCCTTTCAATTGGACCTTTTTTTGCACGACACCATTCTACATGCCCCACAATCAACATTCATCACTTCTCCGTTATTTTCCTTTGACAAGTGCTTAAAAATGGAGCCTTTTTTTAAACCCTTATTTCTTCAATGTTCTTAAATTTGTGGCTTCACATAAGGAGGCTCATAACCTTTGACACTTGCCCTTTAATTCTTGTCTAACCATCAATACTTATCCAACCCTTCCCATGCTCATTTCATCCTACCCAAGACAATTACTCAAACCTATCCAAGATAATGATCCTATCTAAGGCTACCTAAGCTTTGGATTGCACATGATGTCCCAATCACTCCTTGGCTTATCCATGGGAGAAAGAACTATAATGTGGATAACTTGAAAGCTTTGTCTTTAGGACAATGAGGAACAATTAAGCCTAGTCTGTTGGATAATCATATCATCTAGTATTATGGTCTAAGGTGTAACCTACTTTGAACAATCCTAGTGTTTATCTACGTACAAAAGAGTTCCAACTCCTACTTATCCTACCACCAATCCTATCACAAAAATTTGAGGTGCCATTTTTCACTTGAAATTTCTATAAATAACAAATGATAGCATAATCTAAAGAGGCTCCAGTTCTACAATGTATATATGTTACTCAAGGTTAATCAATGCAATATATAAAAAGGGAAAGAATAGAAATATTTACAAATTAATCACCATAACACAAACAAATCCAATTAAATTGAATGCACTATTGAATGTGGAAATGTTTCAAAGTCATATAATCAGTTTTTCATATATTTTGTTTTCCCCACCTTGAAACAATTACCCACCTTCGATAAAGTTGAAATAAGGTAAGTTTGAAGTATTTTCTAGTTGAGTTGAATAAATAAGGTATGCAACAGTGCTAATAGTTCTCTATTTTTCAAAGAGACAATCAATAAGTAAGCATTGGTATATCCACACTTGACAAATGGTTCTCAAGCTGAAGGAATCAATTTTGATATACAATCATGGTTTTCAAAAGATCAAAGAACTAGTCAAAGAACCTTTTCAAGACTATTGGTTATTCGTCCATGGAAAGTGCTAAATCTTTAGGGAGTGTTGGAAAACCAAAACAAAAGGTTCTTCACTTTGGAATCACTAAAAAAAATTGGAACTGGACGTTATTAACAAAATCAAATTACCACCCAACACTTGCAATTACAAGGGTAGGGAATGAAAACCTAGCTAGTTAAGTTATATATTTACTCTGATATTTTCCTACAGTTACATCCACATAAAGGAGTTTCCAACCGAACATTGGTTTGAATTCTTCAGTTAGTGAGCCTTGGATGATTTACAGCTTAGCACTGGAGAACTAGCTAATTTCATGAGTTTATGCAATATTCTCTACTTACTCTAGATATTTGTCATGCTCTCAAAATTTGTCATGGTCTTTGAGAGCATGATGGCGTGCAGGTGACAATGTGTAATCACCTATCCATTTGGTCCTTCATTGTGCGTAGGAAGGCACCATTAGTATGGGGTGGGCACAATGTCACAAAGAACGTGAATTTGTGGGAAAAATTACCTTTGCAAAGCACAAACTGAGGCTTAGATAGCGTTCCACCTCACTTATTGTTAGAATGCAAAAGCCCCAAAAGCCTTGGGTGAACCAACACCCCCAATGGTACCATGGTAAAAATCCTAATGTTTTTTTTATTCCTTCTAACTATTGTAAGTATCCCATCCTACAACTAAATCAAGGTCTCGAATCCAAGTTTAACATTTCCTAGGTTGAATATGGCCACTAAAAGACCTAACTCAAGAAGGTGAAGGTACTAATGTGGGTACCGGTTCACCCTAGCTCAAAGGCCTTCTACCTCACGCCCACTTTAGACAATGGTCCAGGGTCCAATTGTAACAAATTTTTAACTTTAAGGTTTGGATGTGTACAGGAAGGAGTTTTAGGGTTTCAAGGAAAGAACATTTTCTCTTGCTTTCGGCTGGGAGTGTTTATTCATGACGACAATGGAGACAAGAAAAAGGAGTGAAGGAGATGCAGTGGTGTTATGGCTTTGATGTTTTTATGTCATTTTCTTTTATTTGGGATGAGTGAGTTGTTGTGGATAATATTGGACATTGGCTAAATGTGAAGTAGGAGAGTTGCCAAGCAATGGGGAGCCAGTGAAATTCTCATTGCGGAGTGGAAGAAAGAAGAATAATAAAGCAGATAAGTGGGAAGGGGGGATGCTTGTTTTTTCAATAGGTAGAGATTTTTAAAGAAGTAAGGCTAGATTTTTGTCTTCAATAGAGGTATAAAGAAATCTGCTATGCAATGTACTTGGAGAGGCAAAAATTTAATCTAGGAGTTGGGTTTGAAGGTTGATGATGAGGGGGATGATGTAAATCTTAGGGATTTCAAAAGCAACCTATAATCTTCTCAATGTGTGTGTGTTGGGTTGATATATATGTGAATGTTGTTGACTTGCATATCATGAAAGAACACCCTAATTATTGGGAACTCAGAAAAACAACCATAGTTCGTTGAATTTTAAAGGGTGGATCTTGTGGTTCTTTGTAAAACTTGTGAAGCAGTCATTGGGGAGTTGAAGTGTGTTGTTTTTTATTTATTTTATGTGTTGTCAATTTGAGGGATGGTGTCATGAGCACTAGTTTATGCAATTTATTTGAACTTAGGGATCTATATTACAAAGTGTAATATGGGATTTGGGTTCCTGTGGAAGCTTGATGTTAATATGGATTTATATGGTCTAAAGAAATTAAGAGGAGAAGAAAAGCCAGTGGGCTCAAGAGAGAGAAAGAGAGAGATCAGAGTGATCTAACCCCTTAGAGACCTCAAACCTCTCTTTGTTGGAGAAGGTAGGAACTTAGGTGGCCATAGGCTCATGCCAGTGGGTAATTCTGAAAGTGTATCTACCATTTAATATATGTGTTCCTTTGTTTTGATTATTGTGTGCCCTAGTTTTTGGTATCAAAGCAAATCAACTTAGGTACACAATCTATGAATTGGGATCATCATTATGTGTGGTGATAGGTTTTATGTTTCAGGGAGCCATGTTTAATTTTGATTTTGATTAGCTTGTTATTGATGTTCAAGCACCATGATCAGTAAATAATTAGGAATTTCAACAACCCTTCCAATTAACCATTTCTTCAAGTTGGATAAATGGTTTTAAGGTTGGTTGGATTTGGGGTGGTGACTATGGTGGGATTCAACCCTGCAAAAGCACAAGTTGGAGATATTGCCATCAAAATCACACATAATGGGTGTGTCTAGGGTGAGAATGTGGGTGAAGTCACATGATGAGCAAGTGGCTAGTACACAAGTGCAGAATTATAGCAATAGTTCCACTTCACCTCATACCCTGCGTAGATCTATTCACATTGTGTCAAATAAAACCAAAGAAATTCCTAGGGTTTGAGATATCTAAATACTTCATTTTGTGAGATTTCTTGATCATTTCACCAGATTTTTCATGCTCAAAGTTGAAGCCTTGTTCCAAGTAGGTGACAAGATTTTCAGAGTTGAGACGTCATGTTTATCATCATGATTGGTGTGCTGGAGGCTTTGGTAGAATGTTGAATTTCAGCAATCATGACAACTAGATAATTTAGATGAGCAAACTTTCTCACCTTTGCCAATTGCTTTTCAAGATCTTATTCTAATAGTTGAAAGAGTGCAACATGAGTTTTTTGAATCGAGAAGTGCAAGATAGAATTTAAGTTTTGTTTAAAAAAAGGTCATGAACTTTAGAAACCCAAAGGGGGTAATATCCTTTGATGATATTGTATTTCCCCAAGAGCATAGTACAAGGTCTGTAGTTATTAGATTAGTTAATTTGCATTAGTAACCTTAATTGGACTTTGTCCTCAAATTCCTGAAAGTTGAGACTTGGCTGTTAAAGTGATTTTGAGTTTTTCATGAAGGTGGCAACTTAGATGAAGGCTAGATGTGGGTATAGATTTATCATACAATGTCTTTCTCTTGTTAACATTCAGTACTTGTACATTGGATGAAGTAGATGTATGGTTGCTTGATGTGGTGACTTGAGCTAGGTTCCAAGCATAGATACTGCACCTAAACCCATACGCTTTAATCCTGTAATGACAAGATAGAGAGAAGGAATACTCTATGTACTAACTAAACTTAAGAAGGGAAAATGGATTAGTAAGGCTTGGGATCATGAGAATTTCTACACTTGCAGAGATTCTCTTTAGCTAAACGGTCCCAACAATTTTCACCATTTGACTTGAATCCAATGAATCACCATGACTAGTCCTCAAGGTATGGATGAGTTGTTTTGGGGTAGGGACCATGAAGATGTGAATGATTGGGCTAAGCGTTTGACTATGGTAGTTGAGGTCAGAAATTGTGGCATAAGGTGTTCATTCTGTAATGGTTTAAGGCATTTGGAGGATCGTTGTTGGAAGAAGAAAGAGACTAAACCTTCTAACTCCATTGCCAACTACCTTGAGGTGTTGGTCAATGATGAAGAGGCCACACTAATAAAACTAAACATGATTTGTGGTGTTAATCACCATTTGTCATTTGGAAACAAGATTCCCAAGAGAAGGCTTCTGATGCAAGCTAATGAAGTAAAAGGGATTGCCGAACAAGCCAAAGGCATTGAGGCAAGAGATAAAACTAGGGAAGTAGTGCTTGATTTTGGAGCAAGATAAAAATTTCCTCTACATTTCATGAAGGGCCAGATTTTTCTAACCTCCATGGAGACAATCATGAAGATCCTTGGAAAATTGGAATATTTTGAAGGGTTGGTTAAATTGGCCAAAAGAAAGAAAGATGAAGAGACTAGTTGCAACTATCAACAATACCCCTATTGTTAGAAGCATTTCTGTGAACATAACTTATTAAGGGAAAACCATGCACTTACATGTGGAGATCAATAATGGGGTGGTTGAGGGACTTGTGGATATTGGTGCATCTATGTCAGTAATGGTAGCCAATGTAGTACGAGAGCTTGGGATCATGCATTTGGTTTCGGGACATGAGACATATAAGACGACATCTAGAACTGTTACCACTACTTTGGGGAGGCTAGATGACATACCTATGTGTGTTGGCAATGTGGTTTGCAATATGGTGTTTTTGGTGGTGGATACAAATACATACGACTTCTTGTTAGGTTTAGATTTCCTAATAAAAATTGGGGCAGTGGTCGATGTAGAAAAAGGCACCATACAAGTTAGGCATGGACCTGGGGCTGATGTGGAAATGTTACCTTTGAATGTTGTGAACATTGTATAGTATGGGGAGGCATAGTTTACTTCTTAAGTGGAGCAAATTAAAAGTCTTGACAACATGTTTCAACAATTCCAAATGGAAGACCTGCTTGAGAAAGGCTTGTCTTGCAAAGGCGGATGTTTTTCAGGCCCAAACCATCCTAATGATGAGGGATCATTTAATGATAGCATAACTCAATTTGGGAGTGAAGTTGATGAGGAGGATGCTTAGGTAAGCTTGATCATGCAAGAAAATGATGTGGCATCTGAAGATGATATGAAGGATTAGGGGTTAAACCATCTTTTTCAACGGGAGTCCACTAGTCAAATTATGAATATGATATTACAAGATCAGCACTACAAACTATTGGAGGAGTATATAATAAAAGGGGATGATTATGTTGATTGGTTTTAGTGGGCAGCTGTTGAAGAATCAGAAAATCTCAAGGGATGTTTTATTAATGTGCATGTGCTTAATCCAATGCATTTGAATCATGAAAACATGCAACAAGGTGTTTTGTCTAGAGATTAAAAATGGGATGAAATACAAAGCATGATAAAGTTTGACTAGGCCCTCGGTGAAAACTAGGTTGAAAGACTTTGTTGGAGGACTTCAAGGATGTCTTTGCTTGGCACAAAGGGGAGTTGGGGTGCTGCACAATAGGGGAACATGTAATTGACACACAAGGCTTTCCCCCATGTCACACCACACTTGGGAGGTTGTTTTATTGGGAAGAAGTTGAAGTGAATAGACAGATTCAAGCATTGATCAAACTTAGTAAGATGAAGAATATTGACTTTGAATATGCTTGTAAGGTCAGTCTACCTCTTAAGAAAGATGGTAGCATGCGGTTTTGTGGTGATTACAGACCATTGAACATGCATACCAGAAAGGATTCATTTCCAATGCCTTTGATTAATGATGTTTTCTCTTAGATGGGAAGCAACCAATGGTTTAGTGCATTGGATTTGCAATTTGGTTTTTGGCAGATCTGAATGTTGCTAGATGACGTTAAAAAGACATCCATAATCACAAAGTCTAGTCTCTATGATTGGAATGTGATGTCGTTTGGACTAAAGAATGCAACAAGGACGTTTTCCAAGACCATGGTAGAAGTGTTTAAGGATTGGATAGACCAATTCTTGAAGGTCTTTGTTGATGATGTCAATATACACAGCCAAACATGGGAAGAACACCTTACACATATGAAGGCTATTCTTACATGATTGTGGGAGGGGAATTTAAAGCTAAACTTCAGTAAATGTTCTTTTGGTGCACAACAAATTGTATTTTTGGGACATGTTGTGACCAAACAAGGCTCATATCCTAATCCAGAGAAGGTATAGGATGTTAAGGATTTCCCAATACCCAGGACTATAACTAATGTGCATGCCTTTTTAGGTTTAACAATATATTATAAGAATTTTGTACGTGGATATGGCAAAATTGTTGTGCCACTTTTTGATTTGACCAAGAAGGATTGGAGTTTCCTTTGGACCCTTAACTGTCAAGAAGTTTTTGATACACTCAAGCTCAGGTTGATTGAGGCACCCATCCTTGTAAGACCTGACTTTGAGAGGCCTTTCATATTTTATGTAGACTAGGTTATAAAAAAGGTATGGTCGGTCCTATCCCAAAAGTAAAATAAACATGAATGTGTTATTGCATATGCAAGTAAGGGTCTCACACCTTCACAAAGGAAATTCCATCCTACGGAGGGTGAGTGCTATGCTCTAATATGGGGGATAATGCATTTTCAGCAGTATTTATATCAGGCCTCCTTTATTGTTAGGACTGACCACAAGCCATTAAAGTGGCTTGCAATTATATTTGATCCATTTGGTAGGAGAGGCATGTGGATATCCATGCTCCAAGACTTCAATTTCAAAATCGTCCACAAGGTAGGACCTAGGCATGCAAATGGTGATGCTTTGAGCCGCAATCTAGTTGGTTCACATGATGAGGATGAGGATTTTGGGGTGGATATACAAGATGAGAAGAAGAATGTTGATGTGGCACACGTTTGGAAATCCACCACTTTGAGTCCACATATCCTTAGTATTTCCCAGGCTGTTGATGCTGAACTGATGCAGAGGGGAGAACAGGAAGAAATGAATCAATTTAGGGAATTTGCAAAAGAGAATTTTAATCTCTTAGTTGAGGTACCTGCTCCAAAAAAAAAGGTGAGTAGGATTTCAGCACCAGACACTAACTATTGGGGATTGATTTGCAAGGCCTAGGAGATGGTGGATGCATAAATAAACCCCATTGACGTGAGTAGCAGTGAAAATGACATTGAAATAGAAGAAATAATAAAGCAAATGGACATCTGGAAGGATGAAACTAGCATGATCATGTTGTTTGGAGGCACTTTGGACCAAGTGTTGGATGATGCTATTAAGGTTGATTGAGCCAAAAGAAGACTATTGAATTATCACTGGAAAAAAGATACATTGTTCTTCAAGAATCTGGTGGTGCCAAAGCCCAAGGAAAGAAAGGCATTGGTTAGAGACATGCATGAGGAAATTGGGCACTTTAATGAAGGAAGAACGCTGGCTAAGGTTAAGAAGAGATTCTTTTGGTATGATAGGACAAAAACTATGAGAGTGATGTTGAGATAATGCTTACACTATTAGCTTGCCAAAAGTTTAGGAAATATTAGATTAGGTATTGAAGAGATGAAGAACATTCTTGTCTATGACCTATTTTATAAGGTGACATTGGATATTGCTAGGCGTTTGCTTGAAACTAAAGATGGAAATAGGTATGTTATAGTTGCCATTGATCACTATTCAAAGTGGTGTGAAGCAAGGCCTGTTAGGGATTGTGATGCTGCTATTGTCACAAGATTTCTAGAAGAAGAAATCATATGTAGATTTGGTGTGCCTATATTCATTTTCACTAATAATGGAGGTGAGTGGATGGTTGAATTTGACATGATGTGTAAGAAATATGGGATTATTCATCAGTTCATAACTCCACATTGGCATCAATGCAATGAGATGGTGGAGACGATGATTAAAACCTTGAAAAATGGATTATTTGTTGTGTCATCTATTAATTTGGATAACTGGGACCTCTAGTTACCCCATATTCTATTTGGCTATAGAAGTGGTGTTCAAGCCAACACCAAATTTTCTCCTTTCATGGTGCCGACTAGAAGAACCCCAAGGCTCACATGTGACAACAACCTTTCTGCATTCACTAATATGGAAAAGGAAGAACTCACTTTGGAGGAGATGACGTAGCTAACGGTGGAGAAGCTCAAACTCATTTCCAATATGCATTCATATGTGCTGGAGAATGTGGACCAAACACAGAAGAGGCAATGTAGAAGCTATGTTGCACGAAAAGGAAAATAAGAGTTTGTAGGATTTGAGGAAGGAAGAACCGTGGTAAAGATGAGAAAGTAAGGAAAAAGGAAGGCACTACTTGCTAATTGGGAAGGTTTGTATGCCTTGGTGAAATACAAGAATGAGAAGGGTTGTAGACAATTTGACGATGGCAGCCGAGTCTACATCATAAAAGGGATTGATGGCAAGCAATGGGAACGTGTTAGGCGTGATTTGCAAGTGTTCAACTAGTCCGAGATCTGTGCGGACACAGATAAATCAAGGAAGGAGGTGTCACATGTGTAACAAATTTTTAACTTTAGGGTTTGGATGTGTACAGGAAGGAGTTTTAGGGTTTCAAGGAAAGAACATTTTCTCCTGTTTATGGTTGGGAGTGTTTACTCATGACAATAATGGAAATAAAAAAAAGGAGTGAAGGAGATGCGGTGGTGTTTATGGCTTTGATGTTTTTATGTTGTTTTCTTTTATTTGGGATGAGTGAATTGCTATGGATAATACTGGAAATTGGGTAAATGTGAGGTAGGGGAGTTGCCAAGCGATGGGGAGCTACTGGAATTCCCTACTGCGGAGCGGAAGAAAGAAAAACAACAAAACAGATAAGTGGGAAGGGGGGATGCTTATTTTTTCAATAGGTAAAGTTTTTTAAAGAAGTAAGGTTGAATTTGTGTCTTCAAGAGGGGTACAAAGAAATCCACTGCACATTGTACTTGGAGAGGCAAAAAATTAGTCTACGAGCTGGGCTTGAAGTTTGATGATGAGGGGGATGATGAAAATCCTAGGGATTTCAAAAGCAGCCTGGAATCTTCTTAATGTGTGTGTGTTAGGTTGATATGTATGTGAGTGTTGTTGACTTGCATATCATGAGAAAACACCTTAATTATTGGGAACTCTGAAAAATAGCCATAGTTAGTTGAATTTTATAGGGTTGATCATGTAAAGAAGGGGTTGTGGTTCTTTGTAAAACTTGTGAAGTAGTCATTGGGGAGTTGAAGTGTGTTGTTTTCTTGTTTTTGTGTTGTCAATTTGAGGGATGGTGTCATGAACATTGGTTTGTGCAATTTATTTGGATTTAGGGATCTATATTACAAAGTGTAATCTGGGATTTGGGTTCATGTGGAAGCTTGATGTTGTTTTGGATTTATATGGTTTAAAAACATTGAGAGGAGAAGAAAGGCCAGTGGGTTCAAGAGAGAGAAAGATCAGAGTGATTTGACCCTTTAGAGACCTCAAGCCTCAAGCCTCTTTGTGTTGGAGAAGGCAAGAACTTAGGTGGTCATAGGCTCATGCCAGTGGGTAATTCTGAGAGTGTATCTACCATTTAATATATGTGTTCCTTGTTTTGATTATTGTATGCCCTAGTTTTTTGTCACACAATTTCCTAAGAACCAATTTGGACTGATTTGAAGCAAATTGAATCCTTGAGTTGGACTATACCTTGGTCCCTAGCCTGCTTCTTGGTTCTCCAAATCAGGAGCTCTCCTTTTAGCACTGTTTTTTGGTCCAAACCAATTGATTTTCCCTCCAAAACAAGTGCCATGTAAGTTTAGCCTCAATTTGCCACTTTTTGGTTGTGAACCCTCATTAAAGGCCTTGGGACCAATTTAAAGCTTTCGACCAATAAGCTTCCTTGAATTCATTGGTCCCTGGACCTTGGACCCGTGTCTAAAGTCTCCCTTAGGGTTCAGTGGTCTTGATCATGGCAATATGTGGTGCCTGCCTCTCTTTCAATTTGACTATTTATGACTTTGTAGGCGGCTACCTTTTTACCCTCAAACAAAGGAGAAAAGAGAATCAGTCTGTATACAACTTCTAATTCTGCACCCCAGAACAAGAAGAAAAAGGTTCCCTCTGAGGATTGAAAGGATACCCAGATGAAATTGCTGCCATGTTCTTTTCCACCTGCCAGGATTGAATCCTCTGATCTATGAGATCACAAAAATCAATTAAGAACTACAAAAGGGCTTTTTGGCCCTAAAATTAGACAAATGAATGACTCCCTCCAATAGGAAATTGGAATCTCTTTCTTCCTTTCCCCAGCCTCCCCTACCCAAACTGGTTTTGGCATGAAGTGAAACAAAAAAAACAACCTATATAAGGGCAAAATAAGTCAGCACAAAGATTTAAATATGATGTAAACTGGAAAACTAGCCAAAACTTTATCACAAGAAATGATACCCACAACAAGAACGAAGGAAGAAGTGGAAACGGAGAAAGAAAGAGCATAATAAAATCTTATTTTAATTACCAAGTACCAAAATATTGAACATCAAGGATAAATAATACAAATTAAATAAGTCTCCCTAGTGAATGTGTGTATCACGTACCTCCATTTACACACACACACACCCCTTCCTTGGCTCATTGGACTCCATATCTATATATATATATATATATACACACACACACACATAGTGTTCATTTGCTCATATTTGCCTCTGGATATGTACATAACACTCATTTTCAATGAATGTTTTGGACAACAAAATTTAATGTTTTCAAACTATTGTTCTATTTTATATTTGTTTTCACACAACTCTCATCTCAATTATTTTGTTTTTGCAAATAATACTCATTTTCAAATGATTATTTCAGTTTACACTATTTCATTTGCACAACCAGGGTTTTTTTCTAACAAAATTTTTAATTTTAATTTTGTGATGTCGAAAATTTGGGCAATAGTTTTTTGCATTATAGATGGTGGTAAACTATTCAAAGTATAAGAAGATAAATGGGTAACAGGGAAAACAAAGTGCAGAAAAGTTTATAAATAATGCATTTTATCTTTCTGTGCCTTACCTAAAAAAAGATAAAAACAATTGAGTTTCATCATGTGCTTGGCGTACTCAAAGGCCCCAATTTAATGGCTTCTACTATAATTTAACTATTTGCTCTTGTTCAAAATCAAGCTCCTAACTGAAGATGAGCTTGCTCTTTTTCTAAACTAAATCGAGGAAGGGTTGCAAAGTAGTGGGTTTCCATTTTGTTACACTAGAAAGGAACAATTCCAAAAATTTCCCAAATCTTGTTGTCAACAAAATCTGTCTTGAAGGGAAAAAAAAATCTGTGTAACACACAACACTCATCCCAGTCAAATTTTGTTTTTTGCAAACAACACATATACTTCAGTGTTTTGATTTCCTTTTGCGAGCACAATACACACAATACACAGTTAACAGTCATTTGAATGGGTTTTTGGGGGTGGAGGTGGCCGGGCGCTCGGAATTGCAGCAATCCCTCAACCCTTTGTCCTGTAACGGGGTGGGCGGTATAGTACAGCACAAGGAGCTTGCAGTAGAACTGGATGGTATTCAAGGACTACGGGAAGAACGGTAAAGTACAGGACAAGAAAGTAGATCCGATTCATCAGTGCAAAAAGAGAATATATATTCCGCCAACTCGATTGGAGATTGGGATTAAAGACAAGGATTCCCGGAGAAAAAAGTAGCCATCACGAAACTCATTCGGAAAAGACGTCCATCACCTTCATGGTCCTACCACAAATCAGTTCCCAAGTCGCCAGCCCCGAGATGATGATCGTCAGTTACAAATCCGCACTCACCAGCATCGAAAACCCTGTCTCCCCTTCCCACAAAATCTCTATATAAACTCTCCAATTCAGTTGCATTTTCTCGCAATTCCCAGCTCCACACATTCCCAAATCTGTCTCTAGACTTCGTGCATTTGCATTTTATTGTTGTTGTTGTTGTCGGCGGTGAGGCGAATCTCCGATCTCAACTTTGTTCTGATTAGTACGTGATCTGTGGAGAACGAGTTGTAATTGCTATTGCTGTTTTGCTAGTTGTGGGTGTTGGGAGTGAGACCAGTCTACCCGGCCTGAGCTCGGATTCAACCCATCTTTGTCTTAGATCTTCTCTGTTCGTGGGTATCGGAATGGCTGCCGTGAAGAAAGTGTTTCTTATTGCCGGCGCGTCGAGTAAGAATGGTACCTCGGTGGCTAAGCTTTTGCTGGCCGAGGCGGGCAACAAGTATATTGTGAGAGCGGGAGCTCGAGATCCTACCAAACTCTCTGCTCTCGTTGCTCTGGGTGCTGAGGCTGTGGTTCTAGATACTAGTCTGGAATCGG
>Ga0116227_10003133_pt1 | contig 37044 bp, 24 predicted proteins | sample S1TSphgellanicum_FD_89693 | JGI IMG/M metagenome (GOLD analysis project Ga0116227, IMG submission 89693) | Host-associated microbial communities from peat moss isolated from Minnesota, USA - S1T2_Fb - Sphagnum magellanicum MG | ecosystem: Host-associated > Plants > Peat moss > Unclassified...
CCTTGCATATGTATGTATGTCTTGAGTATTATACGAAATTTTATACTATACATAGGTTTTACGTATAGGTACGTATCTCGTATAATATTTCGTATGGTATTAAGTACATGATTACATACCACATTTTTATACGAAGGTCTTGATAATGTATTTGCACTTCCCAATCTTCAAACTCCTTCCTTCAAGTTCTCCAAAGTTGTATTTGCTCCACTTCAAAACTTTGCTTTGATGTCTTCTCAAAAAAAACTTCTGTCACAACAACTTTGCAAAACTACTCCACACACATATGATCTTGGATCGATCTGAAATTTTGGTGAAACATGAAAATCTATGTGAAATATCTTCTTTCAAAATTTCAGCTCATTTAACTTCATAAATTGAGAGATCTTGTTACTTCCTTGAAATCACCTCAAACTGGGACCTAAATACAAAATGGCTTACAATTCGCTCTCAACAACTCTAAAATCCTTGAGATTTTGGGAGACATATTAGGTATATGTCTTCTATATCTACCCAAAATTTCAGCTCTATTAATGTTGACTACAAAGAGATATCACTTTCAAAAGAAACTGACATCAAAACTAAGACTAAAACTTTAGATGCTTGGATTTCTTTCAATACAGATCCAAATGACATGAAATTCCTCTCACACATATATTCCTATATGATATATAAGATCCCAAAACTGCAGATCCAAAAATGCTCAAACAAAGGAGATATGATCAAAAAACCAGATCTGGCATAGAGTTTTCAAAAGCTCATAACTCTCACAAAACATATCTTTTTCTTTTGAAATTTTGAGAATAGAAGCGTCTTATAGTCTTCTATAGTCCCTCCAAGTTTCACTTCAAGATCTTTTCACAATAAATCTAGATCTAGATTTAAAGATCTGACTTCCATAACTTTGATATGTTGATCTCCTTTCACCTTTTTTTTTTTTCTTTCTTTCTCTTCACAATCTTTCCTTTCCCTGTTTCTCTTTTGCACTTGACAAACTCCTATGATATTACTAGAGACTCTCAAGCTCTAGTTCTAGAAACTTTCTAGCTCTAGATTTCTTTCAACTTTCTCACCAAACAACCGAAGCTCTAATACCATGTTAACAAATAGGAGATCTATTCAAGTGCAAACATAAACCTTTATTGAAAGGAGACTACAACATAATGTTCACAACACAAAACATAACATCAAGAACTCTCCAAGGTTCTTGCCACATGAAATACACAAACTTGTGTAATGAAGAAAAAGAGAGCCAAACCATCAACACCAAGGTATTTAACTAAAAGACCAAACCACAAATAACCGAACTAAAATAAATAACGAAAGTAATTCAACCTTGTGAAAGTAACCTAATTACTTTCCTACTCCACTAACTAATGAAACCTAACTAGTTGAACTTGAATTCTCAACAGGTAATCCTTATTCCAACGATAACAAATTTGGACCAATATGGTCAATTGGAAGGAATGGCAATGCATTTCTTAGACTTCATTGTACTCCTAAAAGGTGTAATTTTCTACAAAATCAACAATTGACATCACAAAAGTTTAAGGAAAAGTGCCCAAATAAATTTTGTATTGCTCCTCTTGGAAGTAAGCAACAAAATTATGGATGATGAACTTCCCTAGTCTAGGCCTCATATAGTCCAAGAAAAACCTGGAAATGGTTTCTTTGTATTGTAACCTCAAGACCTAATTATCCTTTCCAACCCTTGTCTTACCATGGATGACAAATTCATAACACTTCCACTGCATCAAACTTGTGGAAGTGTTATTTTCCTCCATAGGACATGTCATCAACATGTCAATTCCACATTCATTGCAATTTCCTTTCACATAATTGGGTTTATGCCAAGCTGAATTTTCCACTAGACATAATATGAAGTCCCACATGTCAGTTAAACTTGCAAACTGACATTTTTTAGCTTAGCATTTGTCAACTAGAATAACACTAAAACACACATCATAATCACATGTGCGATTTTTACCATGCACCCCCTTTGAACCAATGCACATATTGTTCAACCCTAATTTCAATTTTGCCATCTCAACATGGTACTTGCAGGCACAAGTATTTCTTTCCTTCAATCAATTACATAGTAAGGTTTCAAGCCTTCAAATGCTTGCAAACCAACTTGGCATGATGTGTTTGCCTTCATAAATTGACTATAAAAATCCAACTATAGAGCCCAAATTAACATATGAAAGTTAATATGTTTTTGCAGATCACTAAACCAAGTAGTAAACTCAATAAATCAATAAATACCTAGATCTACATAGACTATTTTTCTACCCAAATTGGAGTAAATCACCTATACAAATTATAAGAATTAATTATGCAACAAACATCATAACCTATTGCAAATTTCATGGTTAACAGAAGATAAGTTTTTGGCATAGCATAAAGCCTAGGTTGTATGCATTACCAAGCACCATTCACATGTGAGCTGGATACCAAAATGAAAAGTCGAAATGTACATGTACTAAAATGTAGCTGACAAAAAATAATCAAATAGAAATGGACAGTTATATAATAATGGATTTCACAATGCAACTCAAATGTAACAATACTAAAACATAACCCATAGAAAGTAAGTGGGTAAAACTAGTTTACAAAATATAATAGTTACATACTAGCTATCTTGTACTTGAGTCAAAGTTTAGTCGAATGCATTTCAGCAAATAACACACAATTCAATATAAGCGCAAATATGTTCAACCTTATAGCTAAACAATTGATTTGCCAATTTGACTACATATAAGAACATACTAACAATTAAATAAACAAGTAACAATAGTGACATAGAAAGTATAAATCTACAATCTTTCAATTATTGAACAAGTATATGTCAAGCTGACATGTCAAGTAAAAATAGTTTGATTACTTGATGAACAAGTAACAGTAAAGATGGGGCCTATACAAGTTTACTTGTTCAAAATTAAACAAGTAGGTGTCAAGTTAAATACATATATGAATCTACTAAATATTGTTTAGACAAGTAACAGTAGTGATGGGGCATGTAAAAATCTACTTGCTAATGACTAAACAAGTAGATATAAAATTGAATACATGTAAGAATCTACTAACTACTAGTCAAACAAGTAACACTAGTGACACATCATGGTTTAATCTACTTACTTACAAATTATCAAGTAGATTTCAATGCAACTACATGTAAGTCTACTTGCTAATGACTAAACAAGTAGATGTAAATTTGAATACATGTAAGAATTTACTGACTACTAGTTAGGCAAGTGACATTAGTGACCCATCATGATTTAATCTATTACAAGTTATCAAGTAGATATTAATGCAAATTACATGTAAAAGTACATTGACTACTAGCTAGGAGGACACATGTTACACATGTGATCAGCCAACAAGTAGAAATATATGTACATTTAATCAAATAAGTAATGCCAATTTCATTACATGTAAGAACCAACAAAATATTGTATTGAAAAGTAACACTCAAGGATCAAAACTTAACAAGTTTAGCCATGATGCCCTTTCAACAAATCAATGTTTAGCCCAAACAATTGTTGATCATCTATTGACTGAACAATACATAAACAACAAAATTTGACCCCAAGTAGCTCATCATATATAATTCCTATTGATAAGGACCACTCAATGTATATCCCATAGATTTAAAGTGTCTATTCCTAACAACAATTAATAACCAGCTAACTTCAAGTGGCTAGTCAAAACATAAAGTACCCAAATAGAGATGTCACAATGTTTTCTAAGATCTTTGGATTCATCTCCTAGAAATGTTCAGATATTATGTAATTACAAACAAAGGAAGTTGGTTAAAACTGTACTTGTGATTCTTGTAGATAATGTGTTACATGTTGTTCAAATGTCTTTGGAATAATTCTTTGCCTTTTCACATCCTTTTGATTTGGTGAGACAATCATAGATGTTTCCCACCACTTCACAATCAATTCCCAATCTTCATCATTCACAACATCACGTTGACATTTCCTTGGCAAGCCTCCCCAAATATTTTCACCTGTGTAATGAACATGTATACATCTAACCACTGCTTTTTGGATAGAATAACGATGGGCCCCTATTGTTTTTGCAATGTGGTTTTGGCTTCTTCTACCATTTGCAGACACAATTGCAGATAACAAGACATTCTTATAAGTCAAGTGTTGGTTGTGTCTTGTAGCAACAAGCTGATTATAAATAGTTTTAATGGCACCCACTAATTTATGATTGTTCTTAGCATCCTTTCCATGCTTAACATAATTTGGTAAGTATTGTTGCACCCCATAATGTTCTATAAACCTTATAGTTGTATCTTTTTTCTCTTCTTCATTAAATGAAAGCACATGCCTTCCAAAAGCTACACCATTTGTTCTGCCAATTTTGCACATGTCCTCCACCTTTAGACTCTTATATCTCCATCAAAATTTGGAGGTTCATTAATTATGATTGTTAAATCATCAAAATTTGGACCACCAATTCTAGTCTCCAAATCATCACACTCTAGACCATCAACTCCAATTGTTGGATTAAAAGAATTTAAACCACCAATTCTGATTCTCAGATTAAAAAAATTTGGACCTCCAATTCTAGTTGCTGGATTAATAGAATCTAGACCACCAATTCAAATTGTTGGATCATCAAAATTTGGACCACCAATTCTGAATGTTAAATCATCAGAATCTAGATTTCCTTATGAACATGAGCCCAAAGATGACCTTTGGATAGCTTGCAATTTGCACCTTTCTTGACGTTGCTATTTTTGCAACCGCGATGTCTCCACCTTACAAAAAAATGCCCATGCCTTTGCAAATCAAAAATTATTTTTATATGCCACATTGCAAATCAAACTTGTAGCAACTAGAGTGAAACTAGAACTTATGCATTATGGTTGCGACTAATGCACAAGTATATGCAAATACTTTCATGAACAATGTCCCTACTTGAACTTCCAAGCCCTTCATTTAAATATGGGACCAGAACCCTACCACAACACAGTTCATTCATGTGCGTAGTTCAGTAAATTTGTTTAAATGTAAACAATCTTAAATATTCTACATGCCATACCTAAGTTATGGTGGAAAATCTAGTAATAATATATCAACAAGATTCTAAATTTGGGTGGTAGGTCATACCTCTTTGCTTCAATTGTGACAACCTCTTCTCTTGCAACTCTTTATTCTTCATGAAGCCTGACTTTTTCCACTTTTGTCAAAAACTTGTTCCTTTGATTTCCCATCTAAACATTAGTGAACAATGTGAACCTTCTTTGCAATGGCACCATTTCATGAATGCATCATACACACATCAATGAAAAGAATGTGCAAACATTCTAATAAGAAAAAAAGAAGACATAATTATCGTTAGGGATAGTGAAACAACACATGTCACAAGTCATTAGGCCATATTGACTGTCAAGTTGATTTGTGACAAATATGACCTAATGAACTCACATTAAATGTTCAAAGGCCATTAAACATGCACAAAATTGAAATGAATTGTTCAAAGGGCCTCCCACAAACCCTAGCTAATCATATTGGGTAAGCATCAATCAAACCTTTTACAATGTAGGTTTTTGCTAGACATTATGTTCAACTATACACCTTGCATCAACTTATGTGAGCACCAAATGTTAAATTCAAGATAAACACATGCCACATGACCCAAAAAATATCATTAATAAATCCTTGGAAACTACTTGCCACAATTGGAATGCAATAATTTTGAAGATTGATGGTAAGCACAAGTTTCAAACTAACATGACTTGACAACAAAGCTCATTTACCAGGCATTATTGTCTTCTTTGGCATAATTAGGTCCACTCGAAGCATGCACACTAGGAAGCTTGTAACTTGATTCTAGAATTGAACTTTAGAGGTTGGATTAGGGCCACATAATGAAGTCAATGGATTCAACAATTGATCAGCAATTGTATCATGTAAGTCTAACATCTTCTGGTACCTAGCTATAGTATAATGTCATTCTCTTACTTAATGTCCATTAACAATTCAATCTTAGGTTTTCTCTTTAGAGTTTCAAAAGGTCTAAAGAAAATCTCTTCCTTTGAATCATTCATTTCTTATTCTTCTAAGATGCATATTCACCTCAATGTTTCCCAAAACAACCTTTTTGACCCTCTCCATTGACCTCTTGGTTTGATGTTGTTGCATGATTATGTTTGAATATGACAAAATCTATGTCAAGTTCAAACTTGCAGCAATCTTGGCTTTTGGGAGCAAGAAGCCTTGCGAAATTTTGCAACTAACCTAAAACATATTGCAACCATGGAAAATTTTCCTTCATGCACAAGATACCACTTAGTTAGTCCTAGGTAAGCTCACCAGCTCATCTGTTAAAATAGTTTTTGCAAAGATGAACATAACACCAATTGACATGATGGTAGATGTTCAATGTTTACATGTACCATTAGTTCACACCATAACCTAAGTTCTAGAAGACAATTTGCAATTGTTGGTTGAACTCCATTAGCATCTTTAAATGTTTAGGGTTCAATTAAAGCATATGAAGAAAAAAAATTGGTTACTTGTTCAAAATGAAGACTCAAGCATGAGTTGCAAAATCATGGCTTCATTGGCCTTTTTCAAGTAGGTTCTATCAAGGTCGTACTTTCTTGATAATTACAAAATGACATTTGTTTGAGTTGTGCCCCTAAGGTGTAGACAATTTGCACAATAGCATAAGTTTGATATTGTAACCTTTGCAAAGCAAGTAGCAGTGTCATGATTGTGGGTTAGAGATTCAAAGTGTCCAAACACAAAACTTCAACAACAACACCAAAAGAACAAATGTAAAGACAAGTTACCCATGACAAATTTTTCAATGATATGAATAGATAGGTTCAAAATGGCATCAAACAATGCATGACACCACAACTCACAATGCATTTCTTTAGGTGAGAGGCAAGATTGACGAGTTTGTGCATGTCCAAAGTGGGAACAAAAACTTAATGGTTTTTAGGTTACTTCTAGGTAGTGGCAAATAGGTTACTACCTACTATTAGGTATCAAGGGCATTATGAGTTCAAAATTCAATGGTCTAGATATCTTGCTTTAGACATGTGCCCACATCCTAGGGGTGTGACTTACTTGATTACTTCCCACCCTTGCTAGTCATTAGGGGGAAAAAAAAATTGGAATTGAATTTTGTCTTGAGACTTTCTCTACATTTGAACATTTCTAGAACATTCTTTTGCACCTCATTTGGACAAGAAAAAATAGGTCAAAAGTAGTTTTGAAAAATAGTGTAATTTACACACTTGAAAATACTTTTATGCCTAACAAGCACATTAATTGACAAGTTTGGACTTCTAGAATGTGCATCTAATATTCATAGAGTGCACTAAATAGTTATATTTCTATTTCAACCATTTTATGACATACTTGCTCCATACTTTTAATTTTGAACATTTATGCATACCTGCATAAAGTAGATTACAAGTAGACCATCAATTTTAGTTTGTCAACTTTCAAATATAAAAGAAGATAGCTACACAAGTTCCCTAAACATATGTATATGCATTTTTTCAAAATAAATAAAGGCCCTTCTACTTTCCTTTGTGTATTTCAAAAGATTCAATTTTTTGCACTATGAACTCATACTTTTTTTGTATACTTGATCACGCTTTGACCCATTGAGGTTATAATTCAACATTTATTGTATAATGATTTTCTCTTATGTACATGTGCAATTGATTTTGTAGGTGTCGGTAGATCAATGGCTAGGCTTTGATCATGGGGAACATCATGAACAAACTTCATCAAATTGGAATTTTCAAGCATGGGCCAACCATGCGGTCAACATTGGCTAATGATCTACCAAAGGATAAAGACATAGAGGTTGTATTGGAAGAGCCAATTGAAGAAAATATTTTGGTGGAAAAATAGGAAGAACAAAATCTTTTGGATGAACACCAAAATTGTGAGAATGTTTTGACTGAAGACTGAATTCGAAAGAATGTTAGGCTATGCCAACAAAAACATCAAGCAAAAATAAAGGTTGAAAAGGAATTAGCCAAAATTATTTTTTCTCAATTTGAATTGGACTTAACCAATGCTAATATATATGCTAACATTATCTGTAGGAGGTCAAATAAGCTTGTTCAATTGATGGCCATAGAGTTGGCTTCATGCCTTAGGTTTGTTACATGTTAACTTATTTTGAAGCAAGTTCTTGCATATGAGATCATTGTCCCATCATTACCTAAATATTACCCTTGTCCCCATGAGGCTAAGGCACATCATGACTTTATAAAATCCTTCTAGGAAGAGTTGGGGAAAGTGAAAATTCCATGCTCAAAAGATAAGTTGGCAAGGAGGGGTGCTTTACTTGAAGTTGCAATGAGTGTTGATGGCTCTAGTTTACGAGCACTATCAAGAGTTATGGGTACTGGTTGCCACAATTTGTCACGAGCCATTGAACAAAAGCAATTAGTTCAAAATTGAAGTTTGTCACCATTTGTTTTCCTTGAAAGGAGGAAGAAGCAAGATGGTGTGACTATAGAAACAAAGAGGCTATTGAATTCGTGGTGGACTATTGAGACACAAGTAAGCCCCAACAAAAAAGGATGTCGTTCGAAAGTGCATTAAAGCACATCAATATGAATTTCATGCAACACATTGCCTACTAAAAACCCAAGTAAGCTTCACCTTGGGTTTTAAAGCAAGTTCAACATTTTGTAATGATAAGGATCTAATGTATAATGTAACTTTTAGATTTGTTTTGATTATGCATCACTTAGGCAAATTATATTTTGGGTTTTTGGCAACACATCAAAGGTTTATTTCTTGAGCACATAGGAATATGACAAAGATAAGGCAAACAATAATGTGCAATATAGTCACAAGGATTAAAAGGTTAAATAAATTTGTCTACAAGTTGTGAGGGGTTTTCTATTTGCAAACCTCATTCTACCTTTAGTTTATAATTGCCCATCCTACAACAAAAATTGGGTAGAGGACATTTGAAGGCTTGAGGCCTTACTTTGTGAAATAGTGCAAGGATAGGAATGTTTATTGTTGCAAGTACCACATTGAACTTGATCTATTATGACAAGGGCTTAATAACTTGTGGGATGGCATTAAAGGAGCTTATGTTTCAAATGCCTACATGCCAATGTGTGGTTTGTTATCATGATGGGGCTACTAAACAAGACATTTGTGCAGCCCACACAAGAGTCTGCAAGGGGGTGACAAAACTACGGGAAGATTGTGTGTGCTTCTGGATTTGATGATGAGGATAAAACTTTCATCAAAGAGAGTCACTTCTACATTTCAGATGATAAGGAACATGATACTCTATTTGTTCAGCATTGTGTACTTCAACATTGGAATTAGCTTACCAGTCAAGGTGTAAGGCCATTACATCATATAATTTGGAGTGATGGATATGAAGGCCAATTCAAAGGATCAAGGGTTATGTACTTTGTATTTCGCTACCTAGGTTTGACCTCAAGTTGCAAATTGACTTGGCATTACTTTGGCATAGGACATGGGAAGGGGGCGTGGGACAGTATAGGTGCAGTTGTCAAAAGGGCCTTGAGAGTATAACAACTCCACAATCCACAAAGAAGGTTCCAAGATGTAGCTAATGTTGTGGAGTTTTTGAAAGAAGCAATGTCTTTTTTAGCACCTAACACATATGAGGGAAATAGATCTTCTATTGCCAAGCATTTTTGGAATGTGATGCTTATTGATGTTGATAGATCAACCCCTCATTTGTGTGATCACATACTTGGTTCACAAAAGTTGCATTCCATATTTGGTTTTTCCTCTACTAACCCAACAATGTTTAGTGAAGTCTTTGTCTTGTTTCTGTGCCCCTTGTATTGATCAAGATTGGGAGAATTGTGAGGTAATGTCACATGTCCCAATGGGGCGGCCTATCAAGCTTCAACCCAAGAACACTGACTATGTGCGAACTCTTCTTGAGACTAAGGAAGAGCCTAATGCAAGTGAACAAGAGGTTAATGGGGAGGATGTGGGTTCTTTGGTGTGTGTGGGGGACAACTTTGCAGTTCCAACAAAGGAAGGAAACAATGAAGGAGTTGAATTTTATGGCTTACAATGCCAAAAAGCAAATCATATTGTTCGAAAAAATTTCATATGTCCTTGGGGTGGTGAATTTTGATGTTGGAGATCATGTGATTACAAGCATCTATTATCAAAAGTGGGGGTGTGGTGAGATTAGTGGCTATGTTTTCTTGGCCAATTCACAATTGGCATTTGTTTATACCCACTTGGTCCTAGCATGCAAATTTGTGATGTTGCCAGCTCATCACAAAGTGAAAGGAGATGCACCAGTTTACCAACTTCTTTATGAGGCCCTACAAGTCATCAATCTAGGCTTGAAGATAGTCCCTAGTTGGTAAATATTTAGAATTGGTTCTTATTTTTCTTTTCAATTTTCAAATTTTGTCTCTTAGATGTACATGTTGAAATTATAGTTTAGAAAAAGACATTTAATGATGGTTGAGCAGTGATGGTTTGCACATGTGCCTATTAGGTTAATTCATATTTTTAACTGCAAATTTTATAATAGAAATTGGGTAACTTGGTTTTGTTGAAGTTAGTGGGAATGTTTGTGATGGCTATTTTCTATATTGTACTATACATGTTAATGTTGAATGTTCCTAAACATATTCAATATCTATGACTGTTTTGCTTTTTTTTTGGGAATATCTACATGAAGTCAATGCAAATTGCCTTTCTGCATGGGTGCCTATCAACAAGTTATGTTTGAGAGGTGGGAGGTTTTTCCACATAAATTCCATTGTTTATTTGGTTTTAATGATCATTTTATTATGTTGATAAGGTTAAGACAAGAAGTTCCTAGTGATGCAAGGGTGATGGAGGATATATGTCAACTCAAGGTCTTTGGGTCAAAGGGGGCAATAAAGTAAGATATATTTTCTATTTGTATTTAGAGGTAATGATCAATATTTCAAGACTATAATTAAATAATGTATTTTTTGGTAATGGCAAAGACCTTTGTGTCTTGCTTGAGCTAATATATATGAAAGCTTAACTATAACTACAATATGGATAGTTCACATATCATATAGGTCAAGATGTTTTTGCACACTTGAAGCTTAATGACAACATGACTTTCAAAGAGGTTATTAAATGCAATGACAATTATATGATCCCCTACTTAGAGGATGAAGTTGTCTATGGTGTGTAGGGTAAACACCAATTTTTGCCTAGTGATACATATGTGAAGCCTACAAGGTGCACAATGTATGTGGACTTTCAAATTTTGAAATCTATCATCCTTAAATTTTGGTAAAACTGTAAAGTTATGTGAACACACTAGAATAGTGAGTCATTGTTTTTCCATTCTACAATTTTTGGATCAACACTTAGAGTGTTATGTAATTCCATGCCTAGGCAAGGGTAGATTCTGGTATACATGCATTTGAGCTAGGCATCCCATTTGAGCTAGGCATCCAGTGAAGACAAAGAAATTATAGTGCTAGAAGGGTAGGTTCAAGAATGAGTGGCTCAAATTTGGTAGATACAAGTATCCTTAGCAATCCAAGAAAAAAAATGGAATAGTGTTTCAAGGGATCAAATTTGGAACAAATGATGTAAAGTGATGTATAAATGTGCATCCTCATTAGTCAATTTTTTACTGCTTAATTTTTGAAATCTTATTATACTTAATTTTTCCTTCACTAATTTCAGCCATTAATCAACGCGGGACTCAAAAAAGGCGTGAATAGTTTTGATCATCATCATCTCTGCAATTCAATCATTGCACTGAGCTTGTGCACATGGGAGGTTTATCAACATCTACATAATACATTTGGAGCTTGATTATTGAGGTTTTTATTTTTACATTTTTACTCTTTTATTATGTCACATAATGACATTTCTTTTACAACAAATGGGAGTTTGGGCAATAGTTTGGGAACAAGCGATCACAAGAAGGTCAAAATTGAAAGGGCAAGGTCATCATGGGTTGACCCTTTGTATGGGCTCCAACCAAACATCATTTTTGACCCAAAAAAATCATTTCTCAGAGGCAGTTTGTTGAAGGAATAGCCTTTGCAATAAAGGTTTGTCACCTAAATGTTTGAAATTAGGTAAGGACTTTGAAGAAGTAGAAATTGAAAGGTATTTGGGCCATGTATCAATAAAAATGGCTACCAATGTACTTGGTGCAGTGATGAAGAGATCATTGTAAGAGTAGAAAGCTTGTGGATGATCACTCATCAAAAAACATAACTACCCCACACATGAATAATCAACAAAACAAAGGTGGTTTTGTTTGCCAAAAGATTAAAGGTAAAAATATCAAATGGGTTGTCTTTGCTAAATGTACAATTTGTGACCAACTTAGGAGAATATAGTCCTTGGAAGTAGCTATAGTTTTAAGCAAACCAAGAAATTTTAGTGGAGATGATGTTGTTGTAGACTTTGAAGTAGAAGAAGATGACACATGCATTGAAGATGACATCATCATGCCTCCTCCATCTAGTCATGGTCACCATTCCCAAAAACAAGTTAAGGCCATCAAAAAATTGCAAAAATATCTTTTTGTTTTAAAGAAGGGGATGCTAGCTTCAAAAGTTGAAATCTCATCTCTTGTGAAAGCTAAGGACGACACCATTGGTGAACTTTTCAAGCATGTCGAACAAGTCAAGGATCACAAAGGCCTTATCAATGGAGAAGATGATACAATTTTGAAGTTATGTTAGTATTGGATGCTATAACACTGCAAGTTTTGGACTTGCATTTGAAAGGCAACAACACAAAAGATGTAACAGTTGTAGAGCTCAAACAAGATGCTCTACAATGCAAATTGGTTTCCCATGCCCTAATGGCTGATACTTTCAAAAACTTATTAGCAATGGCAGAGGTTGATCATGCCACGGTTTTGGAGAAGAACTCAAAAGCATAAGAGGCATGGAAGAAGGTTGTTGGTAAGATGGATGTGTGGAAGCAATAGAAGTTCACACTTTGCATGCAAATTCAATGCATGAAGAGCAGTAGACAACATCCAATGTTTAATCCATCACCTTTGCTAAAAAATTTTATGGATAGTGATGTTTCACCAATTTTGGACCTCTTGTGTTAATACTACCATGTTCATTTTCCCTTGGAGGTTTTGCTCCTTCATGGGATTGCAAACTTGCTTCTTGCAAACATCCTTACCACTCTTGGTGTGCATTTAATCATTTCTCAACTTCTTCAAAGTGTTTGCATTGTGAAGAGGAAATGCATGCAAATTGGTGGACACTCTTTGGATTTAAGAAGCCTAGTTTTGAAGAGGAGAAAGCAAAGGAAGCAGATTCGGGACTTCTAGGTATAACCTTAGAAGGTACCTAATTAACTTAAATCCTTTGAACATGTTAATAGATTAGGGTTTTGATGTCTTTTTTTTTTCAAATGTGGATTTATCATTCAAGTATAATCATAATAATCAATTAAATTGAAGTTTGTAGTAGTGCATTCTATCTTGGATTTCATTGAATTCATAATGTGTCAATGGAAGGTAACTTTGTTTAAGGTTAGGTTTTGACAATACACAAATGTACAATTGCCATAGTAGTGGACATTGTAATGTTTGAAGCTCAATTTTGGATGCATATAAACTTCATTCTACAAATCTTAATAATCTCCTTGGTTTGTTTGTAGATTTATTGGCGTTCTTAAAGTCCATGCTTCCCTTCCATCCTTTGAAGCAAACACCAAATGTTGTAGTGAAATCATAAGAGTCCATATATACATACTTATAGTCAAATAATCAAATCTAGTTGCTAACAGCAAAACTTCTGGACTTTAATTGAACTTTTAGACTTTTGTAGAGTCAAAAAGTTAAGTCCATTCATAGTTCTTTTTACCTAAGCAAAGTCCATCCATTGGTGTTTAGACCTTTATAATGTCTATTCAAAATTCCTTAAAGTTCATGTTAGGTAAGCCAAGTCCATACAAAGTTATTGTAACCTTGCAAAGTTTGTTCTATTCCTTATTGTCCAACATAATCACTTCATTATTACTACAACCTTGCAGAGTCTATTCATTATTCCTAACTATTGAAAATAATCCCTTCAAAATACCTACAATCTTGCAAAGTCTATTCATTATTCTTTATTGTCCAACATAGCCCTTAAAAAATACTCACTACTAGAAATTTTGTCTTTTGCAACTTGTCTTATGCAATTAAAAAATCTCACATGCAACTATTTTGGAGTTGCATGCAACATGTGCAGTTGCATGCGACATTTTTTAGTTACATAAGACAAGTTGCAAAAGACAAAATTTCTAGTAGTGGCTTGAACCTTGCAAAGTCCATGCATAGTCCATTTGTTATTGTTTATTGTCCAACATAGTCCATTTCAAATTACCTAAACCTTGTAAAGTATGGTATAAGTCCATTTGTTGTTGCTTAATATCCAACATAATCCATTCAAATTATTGCAACCTTGCAAAGTCTCTATAGAGTCCATTTGTTGTTGCTTACTATCCAGAATAGTCCATTCAAAATTATTATGCAACCTTATAATTTGTATGAAGTCCATTCTTCGTTGCTTACTATTTAGAATAGTCCATTCCAAATTATTGTGCAACCTTATAGAGTCTATGCATAGTCCATCCATTGTTGCTTATTGTCCAGCATGTAGTCCATGAATTCTGAATCATAGTTTAGTGTTAATTCCATCCCACCAAGGTCATTGTCAGAGAAGATGTGAACTAATTAAATCAATTTATTTGTAGACAAATGGACATATCTAGTTGTCCTACAAGTTTGGATTAATGAGAATTCATTTTCCTAATGGACACCAGTTTGACATAGATGGCATTTGATAATCTAAAATTTATTTTTTAAGTTGTAATTATATGTTATGCATATTATATTTCCTTTTTCCACTTTAATTTTTTTCTATTTCAAATATGTTTCAAGATTACAAATTTGGTATATAACATGTGGATTGCTTAAGGATAATGCTTTTGTGATCTATTCAAATTTTGGTTTTTCTACAATTAATGTGTTCCAAGAACAAAGGTGTGATCACATCAATGTGTTCCAGATGGCATCACAAATGGAAAACATTTGTGACTCCAAGAATGATGTGAGATGATGTTTTTGCAATTTATGTTGATAAGTAGGGTATGGCATCAATACTAAATTGTTAGATTTATGTTGTCCATCTTTGTCTAGGGTTGTTGCTATACAGGTGTTGGATCAATGCAATTGTTGCATCTTGGTTTATAATCGAATTACCAAATTTGGATTTTGATATATGTTGAATATATTGCCCATACTACTCCTATTTATTTCTATTGAACTTCCCTTCTTTTTTAGAACATGTTACAGGATGTTAGATGGCCTAGTCCATGATTAGACATTTAAAAATAGCCTTCAACCTTTTGTGGCTAATGAAGCTTCAACATAACTTCTAGTTAAAGCTTAGGTTAAATGTGTGTAATTTCCTTCATTCACCATAAGTTTCCTTATGTTTCGCTCATTTTCCATGGCAAATCTAGCTTGAACATCCATCTCTTTTCAACTCAACATGAGCAATGGCGCCTACAACCTATAAAATCTAATACTATTAGCCCATCTGTTGGAAGCATTAAACTTCCTACAGAAAAGCTTGGACCAATGAAATGCAAAGTTATAATTTCCCTCCTCCAAAAAGAAACAAATGAAAATGATAAGGTGGATGACCAAGACCTTGCATAATTGCAAAAACCTATCTACCAAGACCACAAATGTAAGAAAGGTGTGAAGAAGGCCCTCAACTTGGATCATGAGACCCAAGAAGACCCTACTAATGAAGAGGAGTCAAAGGAAGAGGAGAAGGAATGTACAAGTACATCTAGTAGAAAGAGGTCAAATAAATCACACCTTATATAATCAAATAGTGGAGAACCCATTGAAGAAAAAGAAGAAATCCTCCACCAAAATTGTAGTTTTGCAGGTGTCTATAGGTACCATGACTTAGGTTGTGGATATAAGAAATCGGGTTGACAAGCAAATAACACATATAATAGGTGTGGCAAGCAAATTGAAGTGATTTAAATGAGGTAGATAAATAGATTTCTAATTGGTAGGATCTACAACAAATTTAATTACCATCCCACACATTTTGGATCTATCAAGTTTATTTTTCCTACCAAAAGAATCTAATGTGATACTTACACATATGATTCTATGGGTTATCATTATGCAAGTGAAAATTTCACTATTTTGGAGGCTTTCTATTTAACAAGGAGGCTATGGATTTTTTGCTTGGTCATAGGAGGGGGTTCTCATTGAATATCTACCCTACCCCAGCCATAGTGCATGGTCTTTTTGTTTTTAACTTTTATATACCATGTAGTAGGTTTAATATATTAATAGGAAGATTTTTAATCCTCAAACATTATGGACAAAATGTTGTTTATTATGTAAATTGATGCTTGAAAATACAAACTCATCTACCCATGAAGTTTCAATGCATGATTGTTTTTCCTCAAGTCCCCCTATCCATATTGAGTGGAAGAAGTGTTTGTTACTATCTTTTTGTAATGGTGGGAATAATTGATAAGAGAATGGTAGTAGCTTTTGGGATTTCATTGGATGAACCCATCACATAGTGTTGGAGTTTAACAAGTTGCTATGGCCAAATTCTATTTTCTCAATACCTAGAAATCTTTTAGCCCAGAAAGCATATTTACAACTTAGGAGAACAAGAGCTCCATTGGAATGTGCATTCTAGAGAACCTTGTGAATTGTAACATTGCATACTAATAGAAAATACATAGATAGGCTTTGGGAGGAGTTGGTCTTGTGTGTTTTTCATTCAAATCCACATTCCTTGGCCTTTTGGATTTTATATAGAAGTGTTTAGCATCATTACCTAACTAGTGTATTATCTACTAGGATTCATTCACCCGATCCTTGTCACACGTTTTTGCACATGTGATAAGGATCTATGGTGACTATTTGCTCTGGATTCAATTCCCTGATCAACAATTGTTTTGTTCATTTTTTTTAATCAATCTTGTCCCTTGCTATAGACTTTTGCCTAGGCTCTTTTAATTATGTGGTTAAGCAAACCTTCTCCTATATAAACAAGTCTTCTTTTGGGTGGTGTAATATAAATCAATGTTAACTTTAAGCTTCACAAATTGGTGGGTGACAATCTAAAAGGTAAATAGTTCTAAATATGTTGTTTCTACAATTTTGAACAAAATTGTTTTACAAAATCACACAATTCTACAATGGCAATTGTGTAATTATTTTATAATTTTGCAATTTTCTTAAGCATAGGGCTCTAAAGCCAAGTTAATTTGGGGCTACATCTTACATTTAGAGACCAAGTACATGATTGTAAAGTATTTCTTGTAATATGTACCATTGCACTATCATTCAAGTTGTGGAAGAAAATTCTATGATTCTAGAATCACAGAAAATGTCAAAATGAAACAAAGTTTTTCAAGAATTATACTACATATGAATACATATGTGCTTCCTTTGGAAGTCACTTAATAACTAATGATCATGATCTATGTATTTAATTACCATGAACCTACCCAATTGCCATGTTAATAGTTCATGAAAACTTAAAATTGGATCTATTGCAAAAGACAATGGAAGAGGAGAACCATGGGCACTACAAGTTTGAAGAACAACCTAGAATGATGAAATAAAGAAAATATGATTTTTTTCCTATGTGAAAAATACATATCTTTATGCGTAGCAAGTTTCTTTCTCATTCTTAATTCTTTAAATCTACAAAATTTAAGACAAACAATTATATAAACACTTGCATCTTGACTTTCTACATCCAATTTGATTTTAATTAGCTTGGCTTGGCAATCTACACCCACAACCAAAGCCATTTTTAGTTTGTAATAATCCCAAGAACTTTTACAAGTGTGAATAATAATTGTGTAAACATCTAGTGAATAAAATATTATCCTTGGGACCTTGATTATTGACTTCCCTACAATGGAGCACTAAAAGACCATGGAGAGCAACATAATCAATGAAACATGTATTATGAGTTCTAACATTCCAACCACAACATAGGATCAAGGAAGATGTGTCTTCATGTGAACTTAACAAATTTGCACATGATATTGCACAAGTGACTATTCAGAAGCATGAATATAAAACCCATGAATAAGGTTAGCTAACCATGAGTCATGCATGTAACACTACTTTTAAGAGCTATATTAGAAATGTTGGAGTATATTGGAGTATATTGGAGTATATTGGAGTATATTTGACATATTCGACATATTGGAATATCTTAAACTATGATGGACCATAATGGACATAATGGATTAGCCATTCTATTTGTGACATAATGGACATATTGGACTAGCCATGAATACCATTATGTCACAACCACCAAGCTCAATAATGAGAACAATTCAAATTTTCATTCCAAACAAATTACTTCAAATGAATCACACGTGTGACTTTTCTTGTCCTTCACCATCTACACTATAAATTGTGCATAATATGTAGTTGTGAATTCACCAATTTCACCAAAGTCATTAGAAATTTCCATCAATACCATGCAATCATATGAGACAAACTTACCTTGTATCAGGTAACATCTTTAATGTAATTTTGTAATTCACAATTTTCCAAAGCTCATGAATACCAATATTCCATGTCCAACCACCAAGTAATAGTTTTAAAAAATTTAAATTTGCAAAAAGTGTAGACATCTTTGTGCCCACATGTAATATATGTACAACCTAATGCAAAAGGAAATCCTTGAACCATGTAGATGGATTACACAATGGCGATCCTATAAGGAACATAAAGAATATGGGGAATATATAATACTTGATAAATTGTTGCAATGTTAATCAATAGCATCAGTGGCACAACCAACTTCACCGCTTTGCTTAATTAGAGAAGGTCCAACACTAATTCCATGACTACGTCATAAGCATTTTGGTGTATGCCAGATCTAGTCCATAAGCCTGAAATAAAAAATATTTTGACATCAATTCATATAGTACCTATACAACATTTTTTGCCCATCTCCCCTTCCCTTTCATTAAAAACATCTATGTCATGAATGAAAGCACATTAAGCCCCCCCAAAATTGTAGTCACACCTATAATATTTCTACAATTAAATTTTTTGGTAATGTATGGACATCACATTTTGGATTCTTTTACTTGTTTTAAGTATATTTGATTAGCTTTAGACTTAATTTAATTAATTAATTTTAAAAGTTCAATAAACATTGAAAAATTTGAATGTATGGAGTATATTCGTGACAAAATAATAGCCATCATAAGGTTTGAAAATTTGAATATATACTTCAAAACTAGGGTTGTGGATGGAATTCTTGTGTGAAGTTTTTTCTGGTGTGTGATATTGATATACATCAATTAAATATAGGACAATTTAGAAATTTAAAGTTTTTCGATGAAATTTCATTCAAGAAATGTGTTTTTTTTCATTTTTTTAGTAATGAATGCATAATAGTATCTTTTTTTAGGAAAAAACCACTACCATATCAAAAAGGAGGAGATTTTATAAATGGGCATTACATTATTTTTTCAATTTTCTTTTTTTTAGTAATGTTTCATGAATCATAAACATGAGGCCCTATGGCCGTTAAAAATTGTAAGTTATATACTCTATGTACATTGATTTTATCCAATCCTCCTCATCTAACCATTGGATCAAAATGAATTTTTAACTCAAAATGAATTTTGAGTTCAAAAATGTTGTTGTGCAAATTCTAAAGTTTTTAACGTGTTTAGGATAACTAAAAGATATCATCAAGATTTTAGTTTATTACGTACTATAATACTTGTTATACATCACCTTTTTTGACAAAAGTGACTCACCCTTAGTGTGTGTTCACCTTCATTTGAATGCTAAAGAAAAAAAATTACAATAACATGCATTCTTCGATTTCCAACAAAAAAGACATGGATTAAATGTAGATATAAATGAACTATCAAATTAAACCATGTAGACTAAATCAATCATGATCAATTTTTAAGGACCGATTTTAACATTTGATTGTAATTTTGCATCAAGATCAGTAGAGCTTAAATTCAATACCCATACATCATAAAATCACATATTTGTCCATTGGAAATTTTGCACAATCATGAAATATAATTAGATGCAATAGGTCAAAAATGGCATACAAATGACCAACCACAAAATTTACAACTAAATAATTTAGAAACACACATGTTGAATACTTTATAATTTTGTTATATTTTTTATGTAAAACATGTGAATTGCACAATATATCAAGAATGACAATATTCTTTGCCAATTCTAAACATGTAAATCCAAAACCAGTGACATACTAGCAAGACTAAAAAGCTGCCACAATTTGGATGGTCTAATTTAAGAACTTTGACAATCATTACAACCCCTAACTTTATCTAGATCTAAATCACATCAAGAGTAAATGAATTAATACATGGAATTTTTTTAATCTAGTATCAAGTTGATATAAAGGCAAATTCTATCACAATGTACCAAGGACCTTTAGACCATGAATCAAAAGTTGCCAAAGAAATAGAATCTACAAGGCTATATCAAGGATTCAAGAAACCAAATAAAGTATGGAATCCTTGGATCATTCTACAAACTAGTTTGATTAATTCCCCACATGATCCACGATAAATGACCAACAAAAAGCCAAACTTAGGACCTAATTCATGAACTTTGGTAATTCAACCCCTAACTCTATAGAGTTGAATCACATGAAGAGTAAAAACATTGCACACAAGTACATATTCAAAAATCCAGTACATATTAGGCCTTGGGAAACTTCTACCAAAATCTATCATTATGTACCAAGACTTGAAACCTATGAAATTCCACACCATTTAGCATTAATCATACACATTCATGACAAATGAACAACAAAGTTCAAACCACATTAAGACCTACTTTGGGATTATTTTCCATTATGTTAACATTACGATTACAGTTTTTGGATAAGTAGAGTTTCAATCACAACTTGGAAAATCAAAATTTGTGACTTTTTTTTCCAAATAGAAATCAATTTGAGTCATATGGCTAGGAAGTTCTAACCTCCTCTGTAGCCAAATTTACAATAGATTTAAAACTTTTTTATGTGTATGTACTAGGCTTTGATAGAGGTGACTTGGGCGATATGAAAGCACTCAATAACAACACTTGACTAGTATGTGAAAGGAACATACCAACACAAGATTGTTTACTGCTTACATCTACTAGGTAATTAAAGTGAAAAGGATCAACAACAAGACACTAGAAGGACCACAATCCATGAAATTTCTTCTAATGATATGATGATTAAAAAATTGCTAAAGAAATAAAATCTATTAGATTGTACCAAGGACATTAGAGACCATGAAAATTTGTAGAATTGCCATGATCAAGAATGACATACTTGATTTTCCAAACAAAAACCAACTTGAAACCATATTGGAAGGACCACAACCCATGAAAATTCTTCTAATGATATGGTGAATAAAAAATTGCCTAAGAAACAAAATCTACAAGACAATATTGAGGGCTCCAAAAACCATGAAAATTTGCAAATCAAGAATGGCATACTTGATACAACCATATTTGTGACATTTTTTTCCAAATAAAAACCTGATTGAATTTATATTTGAAGGACCAAAACCTATGAAATTTCTTCAAATGATATGGTGAATAAGAAACTACCAAAGAAACAAAATCTGTAAGACTAAACCAAGGACTCCAAAAACCATGAAAATTTTCAAAATTATCATAAACCAAGAATAACATGCTTGATTTTCCAAACAAAAAAAGAACTTGGAACTATACCAAAAGGACCAAAACTATGAAATTTTTGTTAATGATATGGTGAACCAAAAATACCAAAGAAATAGAATTTGTAAGACTATACCAAGGACTCTAAAAACCATGAAAATCTGCAAAATTGCCATCTAGATCAAGAATGACATACTTGATACATTAAGATAGATCCATAGATCCAAGTTGACAAAGTAATAGAAGATTAAGAACTTGAATTGACTAGCCACATATGTAAACTAGCAAAGGAACAATAAATCCAAAGGAACAACAATGGAAGAAAATACATGTGGTTCTTCAAGAAAATGAGTAGCATGTTATTCCCACCTCTTTTAACTAATGTAGTGCTTGACCACATCCTTTTTGTTTGGATTAAGCCTTGTTTCATTGGTCTCGAAATCCACCACCAAATCAACAATAGCTTTCGAGAGCACATCTCACCTCTTCACTTAAATTACACTGGCCCATTCCATGTTGGCCCCTTCTTGTAGTTGTATTCTCTTGCTTTGTCCCTTACTTAAGATTCTAAGGTTCATTCCCATGAGTTGGCCCATTGTAGTTAAATTTTGAGTGGAACTTAATACAACCATACTTGTGACAACATTCCTTGCTTTCATATCATCAGTACTATGACAACCTTTGATATCCAACCAACCTTCTTTCATATTGTGAACTATTTCAAAAGCTATTTCAAATTTTTTGAATTCACTACCAGATCAAACATTTTTCTTCAACAGGGGTTGTTTCAAAAGCTTTTCTATGGCCAATCTTTGATAGTCAAAGCCCTTCATGCTTGTCATCTTATGCAAGATTGGACCAATCTATTTTGCAAGCTTGGAGGTCGACCTCTCTATGTCAGGAAAGTATTTGCAAACTAGAATGAATCACTTTTGGCATTATAGTCCATTTTTTCAAGCACCCTTATGGATTAGAATTTGTCCCATGTCAAATGTTATTAAATTTTATGAAAAAGGACTCATGTATGTGATTGTTATATAATCTAGTGTGATAGAATCTTGAAATTATTTGAAGTTGAATTTTCTACACCAAATGGGGGACTTTTCATCACATACTAGTTGAAGTGTGATAGTACATAAAGGATGTGTAAATGGACTCACCATATGTTGAACTTATAATGAACAAAATTCATTTTTTCTCCAAAACTCAAAAATGTGGTTAGTAATTTAAAATGGGTGTTTGCAAGTCATTTGAATCTCACATAAAAGTTTTATGGACTTCTACATAGGCCAAAAATTGACAAAAATGGTAAAGTCCCTCATTATTACATTTTTATGAATTAGTAAAAAAATTTAGAAACATTATAGCCTATGAGGTTTTACATGGTCATGTGCCATGAAGCTTTGGCATTGCAACTATTTGTGTAGCTCTTTTAGTTCCTATGAGTGATACTCCCAAAATCCTCACAAGATCAAAGATCTTCTTGTTGTTTACTTTCCAAAATAGATTTTGTGTGCATTGAAAGCTTGAACTATGCAGATTTTGTCCACAACCTAAAAAAGAACGTTGAAAGGATGCACTCAAAGAGTTTGTTGAAACCAATGGCCAGACACATGTTTCAAAACAAAAACCTTGCAAAGAATGCAAACACAAAACACAAATTTCAACAAGTGCAATCAAGAACTCCATGTAGATTGTTCCTAGAGTTTAAAACTATTGTCCGTAGAATGTACATAGAATAACATGTGCATCTAATTGTAAAGCCATTTTTGTTCACATCAAAAAAATGCTATGAAATTTGAATCATCAAATATGTAAAAACCTAAAATCAATGGTTATACTCATATTCTTAAGATGCACATTTCCCAATATATAGGACCCTACCCTTGACTTAAAAAAACAAAGTCCTAATGGCCACCCAAAAAAAAATTCCTTTTTTTTAACAAGGTTGGATTCTTTGTCCTGATTTTCATTATGGGCTTTAATAGTAATCTTACCAAGCTTTTTGCACCCATCAAAACCATAAATTGAAAAAAAATTAATAATCCTAAACTTCATGGCCAATTTTCTTAAAAAATGTCCTGACAAATTAGTCTTGATTTTTGTAAATATTAATCCATATAGTCTTCTACTATATAACATAAGTAAATATAGGTTTTTTAGATTCTTTGAATCCAAGAGTTCAAGAATCTAATTGGTTTAAATAATCCTTTCATGTCCTAAAAATAATATTTGGTTTTGTTATAGTCACGAACTTTTTCATTTCAGAACTTCAATGGACATCATTTTTCTATGAAATGTTTGAATATGCCATACCATTCATTTATTTTGAAGGTATTCTTTTAGGAACATAATTTAAATTCTGCAAATAAGCAACCTTGGAAATTACATATGTCTAGGAATTTTTCATGTGCGACAATCCTTTTGTGATCCTTAATCTTGAATATGGCATGGGCTCTAACTTGTATGACAAATTTTGGTGTAGAAAGGATTTTGAGGGACTAATTCTTTTCTCTGTTATCACCTCCATTTGTGGAGATGCCAACTTGGACTCATGGATGCATACTTTGGTAAGCTCTAACTTGCCCATGAGATTTTGGTGTAAAGGGGGTTTTGAGGGTGTAATTGTTTTCATGGTTTTGACCTCTTTCTATGGAGTAGGTGCCATTTGTGACTCAGGGGTGAGCACCATGGGGGGGCTTGCAATTTGGATGGTGAATGCATATGAGGGGTGGTATGCCCTAAACCTTTGGGGGCTACATCAACTAAAAACCTTGTCATTGAAATTTGGTGGAGTTGCTAGAATTTGGGCTACTAGAGCACATGTTTGGCTTGATTCACCAACACTAAAATTTGTACAAGCAGATGATGGCTCATGGAACATGTTTTGTGATGATCATGCATGACACAATGACAAAAACCATACATCAATTAGATTGTATGTACTACAATGTACCTTAAACATGTGTATATTTGGAACAATAATATTGAAGTACCTTATGTACTATCCAGATCTACACTACATACAATATAATGAACTTTGTGTACTTCAAAAATTTGGAACTATAATACTAAATTATTCTATCTATTATTTAGATACCCATTATATAGTACATGAAGAACTTCATATACTTAAAATATTTGGGACTATCTTGGTAACATACCTATAACACCCATATACACTACATGTACAAATTGTTGAACTTTATATACTACAAGAATTTGAAAGTGTAAAGACCATACTTGCAATATAAAATCAACTCAACCTCATTACAACATCAAATAATTTGCAAGTCCAGAAGTGCATATTTGGTATACTATGGAAACTAAACACATAAACATGACAACTATGTACAAAAGTACACTGTAAAGTAATATTTATAGGGTCATATCTTGTACATTGACAAGTACCTTACATGACCACCCAATACATTCAACAAGTAACATCCAAACAAACAACTATAAAGGAAGAGCCTAAAATGACATACAAGGGTGTATTAAATAAAATACATTACCAATGGAGGGATATATTGATTACACAAGGGCTTTTCTTTGGGCAATAGCCATCCTTTGAACCATTACACAATCCATATCAACTGCCTTCTATTCTAACTTAAGTGTGGGTGATGCAAACCCAAAGCTCTTCAACCATTTTAGATGAATAACACTTGTACAATGTTCCTCCTTATAGCTACTAGTAGCCTTGAACCAGATGGGAGCACACCATGGATGATACAAATATTGACGATTATTCACAATGACATCAAACAAAGGAAATGGACAATTACATACTATGCACACTTTCACATTAATTTTCTTTGCATTTACAACCACAACCTCAAGATAGCACATAAGGTGGGGATGAGTGGATACACCTTCATCACCCTTTTTGAGATTCAACAATTGTTCAGTTAGAACATGAAATTGGATGTACAAAAACCCCAACTTCCTTTCTACCATTCTTAAGCTCCTCTAGTTTTCCTTTTGTTGGCCCAACAAACCAACAATGGTTTCATCTTGCTTGATAACCATTGTTTTATAGAAATCAAGCTTCATTAATTGCATACCAGAATCTCCACCATCCATCCATTTAACTATTGCAAAACCTACAATTTCTTCTCCTTTTCCTTCATCATGGAGGTAATTAACTCATGCATGACCTTGACATGTTCCATCTTTGTACATAGACGTTCCTTTTCCTTGTGTACGTTATCAAATTCTAACCTAGTAGCCACCATCTCATTCCCAACAAAATATAACAATTTAGCCATTTCACTTTTCTTTTTTCGTATCCAAGGGCTGATCTCTCGAACCTTGTCAATACTTGCAAGTCCTAGCTCACTTTTTGCTTTAACACCCTTCTCCACCTTCACAATTTCCACCACTTTTAGCTCCTTAACATCCCCCACATCCGTGCCCAATAATAATGCCTTTTTTGTAATCAAAGTATCCAACTTTGATTGCCATTTCCCTCATTGATTAATGTTAGTTTCATGGCCAAAACTAGCCCAACTAATTGTTTTCCCCTTCACCACCTCTACCACAATCCCCTTTGCAAATTCTTGCATAATAATAATTAGATTTTCCATGCACAACATGATATAACTCCTTAATCCTATCCAGCACCTTGTCGTCATGCACATCTGCAAAAAAATACTCGTTGCTTCCTTTGGAAGGGCCAAACACTTGAACCATGTCAATTTCAAACACATCCTCGCCAGTTCTCAACCTATGATCAAGGGTTGATACCTTCATGTGGCAAGTTGGGCACGTTCTTAAAATCATTAAAAGGACAAGCATTCAGGGGCAAATTCTTCAGCAACTAGTTGATAGTGTAGTTAATGTCTTCAATTGACTTACTAGCTCTATCCAAGCCTGTGATCTCCATTTCATCTTCACTGAGTGCAGTTTCCTTGCTAGATCTTACATATTTCACTAGTTTTGGTACCTTTTTCATGGCTATCTATTCCACTTTAACCCAAAGTAATAATCAAAGTCATATATTCTTGATACAACAAATGCGATAAGTATAATATGTATATATAAAACCCATAGATCGTATGAAAGGTACATATAGATCCCAATAAGTGGGACAAATACCATTCAAAAGTACTCAAATCAATACCCTAAGCCCTAGACACTACCACCTACATTGCAATTGTAAGTACCTTAGGAATAACCCAATTAAGAGACTAAAAAATGAAATTCAATATTTGTTTTCAATGATTAACAAGTACAAGTTGCATTCATTCCTCTTGTTTCACAACTCTTGTTTGTTGGACATCAATATTCATGGCTCAAGATGCAAGACACTCATTCTTCCAACATGACTTAATAGGATATTTTTATTGTGGCACAAAAATTTTGATTGACCTCTAGATCCTTTAATGAGAAACCAAAAAAAATTCATAAATTTGCAAAAAGAAAAAAACATGATATAAGGTACCTTGAAGATATGCCCAATGTCACAATTATGGACATGGTAGACTGCAAAACTTAAGCGTTGCTAAAAATGCCAACCAATCACCAATTGTCTTTACAAATGCCAACAAATCCCAACCAATTAGCAATTGTCTACTATCGGGGAAATACACAATTACTTTTGTGATCTAACTTTAACCTTGATGCAACAACTAAACCTCTTCATGCTTGGACACTGGTGACAATGGGTCATAGAAAGAAACATGAAGGACTTTTTCTAGATATAATAGATTAGAATGTATTGTACACAAGTTCAAAATGTACTATAGACAATGGAAACCTTTTTGAAACCCAAAACATGCAGAATGCAAATAGTCAAAAGTTGAAATAATAGACTTTTTGAACATTTTTTTTCAAGTAGCCATAACAACATATGAAACAATGGTCATGTATGTTTTCAAAGGAATTTCATAAATGCATCATGTCACGATTAAAAAACCATGAACTACACAAATAACATCAGACAATAAGCCCAAAATAGTGGAAACATCTACCTTGTTTCAGTTGTAGAAAACAAGTTCTTTAGTTGATGGAATTTGAAGTTTGGAGATTATAAGAGTGAAAGGGCTTATTGTTGATCCCCTCATTCAAGTTCACAAAGGTGGATCCTGAAGGCCCAAAAGTGGATATATCCTGGTCATTATCCACAATGTGTAAGATATTACAAATCCTCCTTTGAACACGATCAAATTTTGGAGTTTTTAGTGGGCTTTCCTATCCCCAATTTTGATGACTTTTGTGCACTTCCACTGCTATTTTGATTTAGACAACTTAGGTGCAAGAAACCCTAAAGGATTAACAATATTTAAACATGTTAGTTGTTTAACAATACAAGCATGCATAGCACCATTAACTTCCAAATGAGTTTTGCTATTTGACATTACATTACCACTAATATCTTCTTTTGTAGGGCTTTCTAGTGGTGTAAAGAATACATCATATTTTGTTTTGTTTTTGGTTTCTAATCTTATTTTATTAGTAGCCATGATTGGGGCTATAGTACTTACTATGCATAAAACTACTTAGGTCAAAAGACAAGATGTGTTCTGACAAAATGCTATAGATTTTCAAAGTACTATAAAAAAAATCAGAAATATCTAAGGGCACGCCCTTTCTTGGACTTCTTTAGCTTTCTTGGCTCTTAATCTCGCCAAAATTGTTTTGTTCCCGCAATAAGCCCGTCTTTGTCGCAACCCCATTTTGGGGCCAAGTGTGAGAATGCAACTCACACTCCCAAAAGTGGGAAAATGGAGTCCTTTGGGACTCCTGAAAATTCAGAAGACGATTTGAGGGGTCAAATCTCCTCGCCTTGCTGCGTTCTTTATATCAATGGAAAGGTCTTGAAGTTTAGATGCCCAAAATGGCCTCGCATGGGCCATTTGGACATATGCAGCCCAAGTTATGGGCAAAAGAAGGGCCGGGAGTCAAACTGGCAGTTTGACTCCCGACCACTAAAAGTCAGAAATCGACCTCTTTCCGACATCTCCTCAAGGAATGTGACACGGCGTTGAGAAGCTCTTGACGAGAGTTACAACTTTGGTCTAGACCTTGTCCCGATCCGAGTTCGGGGCGAGGAACTATGAGCATCCAAAGTCCCGGGACTCCAACCCAGGACAGTTTTGGGACTTCAACTTGGGAGTCTTGGGAAAAATAGCCATTCGGATGTAGACTCCGCAATGAGACGCAGAAAATACTATATGGGGGAAGGTGTTGGCTTCCTTCGAATCCGGGCCATGGTGAGTCTTGTGTGTCAAAGTGCCCGTGGCTTGTCCCAACACCTAAAGGTGTTCCCGAATGCTAACTAACCCTCTTGTGGTTGGTTTTGGATGCATATTCGAGCTTGGTAATCTAGTCCCTCTTCCTAGTCTAATCCTGGGACTTCTAGCATGCCCCTCTACCCCCTTTTAGTGATGGAAGTCGGGAGTGGGCCCCAAGTCCCAATTTTCCGCAACTCTACATAGTTGGACCTTCAAGTGGGTTCAACAAGGGACTTGGGAGCGCTTCAGTCTTTCTGCTTCTAATATAATGATCTTCACTTTGAACCTCATCCTCCCAAGCCAACTTCTCATTAGCATTTCTTGCCGTGCTCAACGTCTCCCATACAATATTGCTAACACACTTCAAAGAACTTGACTTAGAAGCATAGTAGCCCTTTAAGATCAAATATTACCTTGAGTCTTAAACCCTAATTTACCACTTTAAATTGCATGAACCTTGACCATGATTGAACACAAAACCCATAAAACAAAAAAACAAAAAACATTTTAATCTCTACGTGTACTTACCTCATGAAGTGTAAAGAGATTATCGGCAACTGCAAAGTCTAATTCAGTGTGATTTGTAGCCTATATGATATTTTTTTGTCTTGAATTCCTTCACACCAGAACGTGAAGGAATGTGAAGAATGATGTTAGATACAAGTTATACATGATTTGAAAACAACATTGTGCCAAACACTTCAACGATGCCTATCATCAACAAGAAAGAAAGTTAAAGCCACCTCCATAGTCAACTTACTAAACTAGCTCACTGAACTTTGGCAACTTGAACTTCTTGGAAGTTCATCGACTTAATCCCAACATCCACTATACCTATTCCTAATTTTACTACACTTTCTAATATAATCCCCAAACACATATAACCCATCATCTTCAACCTTTACACCCAAAGCCTAGAAACACCAAATGCAAAGTAAAGAAATTTCAACTAAAACCCTTAAAAGGCACAAAAGAAAGATGACATGAATCTTGTGGAAGGTACATGTGTCCACTAAATGAGGCTTACACTTGCATCCCAAAGCCAACTATAGTTGTAGTTGCAATTTTTGGCCCCTATGTATGTGTATGTGTAGTTTGTGAGGCTTACATTTGAATCGCAAAGGCCATTATAATTGCAACCACAATTTTGGTAACTTGGGTGCTTGAAAAAAAAAAAAGCTATTCGTGAAATGAAATGCAAATTAAAAAATGCAATACACAAAGCATGAATGATGTACATAAAACAATTTGTACCTCAATGATCAAATTTTAAGGTTGTTATGAACCGATAGACATTAACAACTTTCAAAACTAATACTAAAGACTTGAACTTCTTCTACATTGCCCCAAGACAATGTAGCATGAGCTTCACCCTTAAATTCTAGAACTTTACTTGCAATGATGCAAAAAAAAAACTTGATAATGTAGCATCACCACAAGCTCCTACAATGATGTAAAAAAAAACTCGACAATGTGATGCCACCACAAGCTCTTGTGATGATGCAAATTAACAAAAGCTCAATATTGCAACATCGCCACAAGCTCCTGCGACGATGTTTGGTAATGTAATGCCACCACAAGCTACAGCCCTAATGATGTCATTGCTAAACGTAGACGAGTGTTTTGAGCCCGCTTCAATGAGCTGGTATGAGTTTCACCTACATCCTAGACTTTGCAAAACTAAAAAACTAAAAAACCTTGGACACAAATCCCAAGGATATTATGCTTGAAACATTGTTGCCAATTTTCAAAATGCTTTTTTTTTAACATACAAGAAATATTCTAAGTATATTTAGGACTAGGCCACTTTTGGTGAAAAGTGGCTCACCCTTAGTTTGCTTTTACCCAACTCCATTTGCTAACAATCTACATGGAGCTTGACATCCACATTTGATTTCTTGAAATTCAAATAGAATTGAATCCAAAGCACCAAAGTGCCAAACTTAGATAATTATCCAAACTATGAAGAAAAAACTTAGATGCCAATACAAAAATTGAACACTAATTCAAGTTGAATCTAATAGTTATTTAATGTGTAGATGACATCCATCCAGACTCCAAATATTGATTATTGGTTAAAAAGGTCAATTTTATGATATGTAAAAGCCTTGAACTTTGAATATAAAATATTGCAAATTTAGAAAGTAACTACAATATGCACATAAAAAAATCATTAAGTTGAACTTGGGCTCTACACTTCTACACACACTACTAGTGACAATAAAATGACAAAAAAGAAATAAGGGTTTACATTTGAAAACTTTGTTATTTTCAGATATATTGTGTGTGTGTGTGTATATATATATAGGGTTCAAATTGTACAAAATATTGCCCAATTATCATCCAAGGGGAAATTTAATTAACCATCCCTATTTTTAATCCATTGAAATTTTGGAGACAATTAGGGTGAATAAACATTAAATTAGGTAAGCAAGTGGGGATTAAATCCTTGAATTAGGTATTTAAGGGAAATTTTTTAAAATTGAAAACTAACTTAATCTCAAAAAATAAAAAAACACGTTCTCTTGAAATAATTTTCAAAATATTCAAATGAAATAACACATATTCACATTTGTATGAAATTACATGTAAACATGTGTATGAAATTGGAAAGACACAAATATTCAAATTTTTTTTGAAAGGACACAAAGATTCCAAAAGACATTGAAAAAAATTAAGAGATTTGTTTCTCTTTCAATATCTTAGGATCCATAAGGACATTTTGAAACATTACAACTTGTAAAATTATTTTTAAAAATTTTGATTTGGAATTGACCTCTAATAAATTTGCAGTTTGAAATTGTCTTTTTATATGACCTACGACTATGGCCTTTCGCACCTAAACCAATTTTGATGAAATCATTGTCCTTGGAATTATATGGCTAGAATCACCAATGGCATCAAATTGAAAAGGCCAAAGCTAACACACATCCAACGAATGTTGGGAGGATAAGTGTAAATACATACATTCTTTTTGTGTAAAACAATAGTAAATGCCAATCTTTTGAAATTTACACTTGTCTCACATTTGTAAGTGCTTTCTTTTACACTTACATGGAGGAAGTGTAAAAAACTTTCATTTACACTTACATGGCCCTATGTAAATATTTTTTATAGTGTGAATGTGAATGAACTAGATTTTGAAAAAAAGTCCTATGACTCCTAAATCACATTAAGTGTATCATCTAGATCTTATTATATGCATTTAATATTTTGTGGTTCATTGAATTTCTTGTGAAAATCATTGGCAAGTGTGCACTTTCAAAAATCCAAAATTACGCATCAAATATTATATGACCCAAGTTGTTTTGAATGCCATCTTTCGATTATAATTGCATCATCTTTCTTTTGCTTTTTTAATTTTGTTTTGGCACACTTGAGAGATTTCTTTGACTTTTTCTTTTTATGGCCACTTTTTTTTTCTTTGGGCACACTTGAAGGACTTGATTTAATTTTGTCAATTTTTTTTTCTTTTGGGCACATTTGAAGGACTTGCTTGAATTTTTTTGGCAACTTTTTTTTAATTGGGCACATTTGAGAGACTCTTTTGAAACTTGTTAATACATTTTTCTTTATTTTGGGCATGTTTGAGGGACTTCTTTGGAGCTTTTTGGGCCATTTGTTTGTTTGGGCACACTTGAAGGACTTCTTTGAAACTTGTTTTACCCATTTTAATTTTTTTGTATAGTTGAAAAGCTTTTTCAAAACTTGTGTTTTGTTTTTTTGGCCACATTTAAACTTCTTTGACACTTTTTTGAGGGCACGCTTGAAGGTCCTCCTTGATCTTCCTTTAAAGATACTTTCACAAGGCACATTTGAGGAACTTTTTAAGGCTTGCATTTTCAAGCATTTTAAAATAATTTTCATTACAAAGAAATTTTAAGGTTTGCTTTAAGGATTACATAGGATGATTTTTAAGGTTTATTTTACATGGAATTAGATAAGTGGGCTCTTTCAATTTCTAGTTTTTTATTTTCATTTGTGAAGGTTCAATTGTTTTTGGCCTTCATTTTCAAAATGCTCTTCCAACTTGATTTTTTTAAGGTTACTAATATGTTGTCATTTTCATTTTTTAAAAACATTTTTTATTGGTTTTTTGGTTTTTTTGCAATTTTAAATTTTAGATTTTTGATTTTGTTGTTTTTAAAAAAATTATGGCTTTTTTTAAAGGTTTGTTAAAATATTTAATAGAGTTTTTATTTTATTTTGTTGTTTTTAAGGTTTTTTTGTGAACTTTTTTTAGGGTTTAACACATTTTTAGTTAATTTAAAACTGAATTGTTAATTTAAAACTCTACCCAACCTAGTGGATGGGATAAACTTCACTTGGTGGCGATCAGATTTCAACAAATTTATCATCATTTTTGTCATGATTACCATTTTTAAAAATGTTTCACTGAGCTTATTTTCAAATTAGAAAACTATAATTCCCAAAAGATAACATCCATGTACACATGACCATCTCTCAAAAAAAATCATATCAAATTTTTTATGCAACATTTACATTACATTGTTAATTCTTTGAAGGTGATTAAGCCCAATTCCCAATAGTAAGAAAAATAAACACAAAGTTTTGAATCTAATACATTGAAGGACATGAAGCCAATCTAATAATGGCAATGTTGTCAATGATTCATTCATGTTTTCATACTATTACAAATATATTACTAGTTTTGCATTCAATATATGATGAAAGGAACATTTTGCTTGGTGCCCAACAAATGAAACATAATAGTTGATTTTATGAAGGTTGCAAGTCAATGTTCCCATTAATGAGAAAAAAAATTATTTTTTCAATTACAAAGAAAGCACAACATGCCAATTCACCAATGGCAACAATGTCAATGGATCCAAAGTTGTTGCTCATATTATAACAAGATCATTAATAATTTTGGGGCTTTATGCCATGAAAGAAAAAAAAGATGCTTAGTGGCTGCCAAGGATTAGGGTTATAATTATTCATTATGAGTGTTCAAAAATATACATGGATAATTTTTGCAATGAATCAACTGATTAAACAAAACACCACACCAAACATAAAAAAACCCCAAAATACAAAAAATTAGTAAAATCAATTTGATTATATGAAAGGGATTGAAAAAGCAAGAATATAATTTCATCCATGTCACCAACATCCTTCACAAATTACTTGATGCATTAACAACATTGAGATTAATTTAAATTCTACCAACAAAAATAGCCATAATAGTAATTTGATTATTTTTTGTTGTATTTTCCGGGCAAGAAATGAAAAAAAAAAAGCTAAAATATCATTGTTCTAGACCTATTAAACTACATTTCCACTTGCCATTCCAACAATCCTCATATAAATGTCGTTAATCCAAATTTGATCATTTTTTCATAAGAATCCACCATCGAACCTTCATGGTCATTTTGAAAAATTCACTCTCCTCATCCTTAACAACCTCACCTTGTGCTCTTTTCATCCATGGAGGAATAAGATTGGGATTGTGTAGCCTCAAGAAAACAAAATCTATATAAGGGGGAAGGTGGTGGCTTCCCCCAAGTCCAGGCCATGGTGAGTCTTATGAGTCTGAGTTTGCTCGTGACTCGTCCTAGCAACAAAAGTGCTCAAACTATGCACTAATCAACTTGTTGTTTGGTTTTGTGCAAGTTCGTGTGAGTGATTAAATGCTTCTCATTATTCCTAGTCCCATCATCGAGCTCTAGCACACCCCTCTACCCCCCCCCAAAGTGCTACAAGCCAAGGAACGTGCCCTAACTCCTTGTTTTTCCGTTGGTTTCATTTCAAACTCACATTTGAGTCTGTCAAGGAGCTTGGGAATGTGTCATACTTTGTATTATATAGTCAACCATGTTTGATGTTTTGAAGAGTTGCATTACAGTTACATGTGAAAACTATTTTACGATTGTTGTACATGTACCACTAACGCAGACTACTAGAAATTTTGGGTTTTGCAACTATTGTTTGCAACTAAAATTTAGTTACATGCGACACATGCAACTACAAATTTGTGTAGTTGCCTAAGACAAGTTGCACATGACATTCAGTTGCATGCGACACTATGTATGCAATATGTATATACAGTGTTAATATACATGCTCATCCATACATACTAATCCAAATGTAATTACACCTTATGTGCAACTATCCTTGCAACTACAATGTAACTAATAAAAATATGACATGTGTTTAAAAATTGGACAATTAGCTTGTGGTCACATGTCACTATTTAATTATTTTTGCGTTTTCAAATTAAAAAATTCATTGCATTAATCTCAATCATTAAAGTTTCTACCACTAAGATGATGACACGTGGCACACCATGGAACCTTCATTGACCATTTGACACTTGTCTATTTTAAACACCAATTATATGATGACACTTGGCAATTAAGGCCCACCTTTTTTTAATTTTATAATATTAATTAATAAAATTTAAGTCGTTCAATTTATGGTTAATAAGATGTTGACACGTGTTGCCTAAGTAGGTACGTAATTAAACCTTATTAAATAAATAGGTTTATTTAGATATGTAAGTAGGTTGAACATAGCTAAGTTTAGGCTATACAAGTAAAATTAGAATAATCTGATTTTATTTTTAAGATTAACCATTTCATAAAGGTCAAACTTTATTTATTTATTGATCCCCAATGGCACTTGGTGTTTGGTTCTTACAAAGTTATTGCTCCTAGTTATATATTGAGCCAATACAATTGGAAGCCAAAGGATATGGGATAAAAAATTCCATTGCATACGTCATGAACCAACTTAGTTGCACATTAGATGTAACTAATGTATTAGAATATAGTAGCCAGGGGAGGGCTTTGTTGCTTCTGGTGTCCAAACAAAACTTGAAGCCTTTCTCTTGACGCATCTAACACACGAAGAATCATTGAAAACATATTAGAAATGAGAAAATTATGGCCCCCCAAAGTAAAGGGGGTCAAAAACTCAAAACAAAAACCATTGAACACTATAAAGGCTAACTCTTAAACACCCATAAAATTCCTTTTATGGTTTTTTTTTGCTATTAAAGTACCAACATGATTTGTAGAACTTCAAATGATGCTCCTAAACATTTTAAATAGTTTAAAATGAATAATAAATAAGAAAGTTATGAGGTTTGAAAGTAGGAGGGGTCCAGAAAAAAAATTAAAAAAAACGTTTTCTAACTTGGAAATTTATTTATTTAATTTATTTATTGTTAATTTTCCATTATTCCTTTTCTTTTGCACTTCAAAGATGATTGTAGAATATTTTTAATAATTATGATTACTTAATGAAAATATGATTTTAACATTATTATATAGCTTAAACTAGTAATTAGCTTAAAATGTTTATGTACTTGTAGGTTAATTCGGGTAGCCTATTTACATTAATATTTTACCATAAATAATAAAATTTAAATATATAATACCTATTGATATTATATATATGTATATAATTGATTATCATTATAATTATAATAAACATTTAATTGACAATTATGAATATTTATTATAAATTTTAATATTATCATATTAATTAATTCTTTGTTCAATCAAATTTACATTTTCTAAAAAAGATTCCAAATAAAATAAAATAAAATAATTTTACTTGCCAAAAAACTATTTAAATATATTTGACAAATAAAATTTAATATACATTTAAACCATGGTTTAGTTTAGTTTAATTTAGCCATAATTAATTTAGCCATCGTTAGTTTTAGCTTAAATTAGTTCAACAATAAATATTTTAGCTTAACTTTATTTAGCCATCATTGGTTTGGCCTAATTTAATTTAGCCATATTTATTTCATGCTAATTTAATTTAGCCTAACTTAATTTAGCCATATTTATTTTAGCCATAATTAATATATTTTAGTTATCTTAGCCATAATTAATTTAGCCTAATAAATTTAGCCATGGTTAGTTTAACTTTTTAGTTTATTTAACCTAGATTAATTTAGCCATGGTTAGTTTAACTTTTTAGTTTATTTAACCTAGGTTAATTTAGCCATGGTTAGTTTAACTTTTTAGTTTATTTAACCTAGGTTAATTTAGCCATGGTTAGTTTAACTTTTTAGTTTATTTAACCTAGGTTAATTTAG
>Ga0116227_10003134_pt1 | contig 37043 bp, 34 predicted proteins | sample S1TSphgellanicum_FD_89693 | JGI IMG/M metagenome (GOLD analysis project Ga0116227, IMG submission 89693) | Host-associated microbial communities from peat moss isolated from Minnesota, USA - S1T2_Fb - Sphagnum magellanicum MG | ecosystem: Host-associated > Plants > Peat moss > Unclassified...
GCTCGTCCTAGCACCAAGGGTGCTCCAACTATGCACTAACCACTTTGTGTGGGTTGTGTGCAGGCCCGTGTGAGTGAGTGAAGCTTGTCAACTCTTCCTAGTCCCATCCCGGAGCTCCAACACACCCGTCTACACCTCAAAGTGTTGTGAGCTAGGGAGCGTGCTCCGACTCCTCCTTCTTCCGATGTCTCCTACTTGGGCTCACATTTGAGCCCTTTGAGGAGTTGGGAGTGCGTCAAGGAGGGTCATGCTCTTATAGAATGTCCTTTTATTGATAAATATGTACAGTATGCAATGGATAATCATTTCAAAACCAAAATAAAAACTGAGTTGAATATGGAAGAAGAGTACAACTTAATGATCATGAAGTGAAACATTGCAAACGTTGTACAACCACTAAACTACAGAAAAATTAACCACCTTAATAGAAAGGCGTGAAGTTTGGAAGACTCATGATGTTAAGGTGCCTCAACTAATCAAACAACCACATTTTTCTCCTGAAAAAATTAAGATGATTGCAACCTGTCTTACTTTGAATGGTGCAAAAACTACAACCCTTATATGTAATGGATCTCTACCTAGAATGTGGAACAAACAAATGGCAAGCAATGTAACTCAACAATTTAGTAGTGTATCATTTCATGATGAAGTAATTGATATTGTTCCATAGTTTCTTCTAGCAATTAACAACACAATGCGTGGTACAACCATAGCAATTGCATGTAGTAGAGCAAGTTTGTGCTTGTTAATGAAGTAAAATATCCAATATTTGTAAAGAATCTAGGAATTCCTACAATACACTAATGGAGAATTTTCCTTTGCACAATGTAATATATATTGAACCTATTGTGACCACACAAAAGAATTATTCACACGGTACAATTATAATACCAATTAGCTTTGTACTAAGGAGACTTGTAGTAGTAGATCCTTATGTAGATGTACCTTTACATTTAACCACAATAATACCATTAGATAGTAAAATTGTTACTAAATCAGTACCACTAGATCTAGGATGTGACCCTTCAAAACCTCTAGGAGGTGTTGCATTAACATCTATGCAAAGTGTAAAACCTTATTTTAGGCCTTATAGGAGACCTTTTAACTATTTTGAATATAAGAAAAAAAATTATTTGGATTTTCACGTACAAATATTCAAAGCCATTATCAAAACTAGTTTGTTCAATTTTACATTGAAAGACAATGCATTAGATTAGTGTAATAACTACATGCGAAATCATCCAAATTTGTAGATTCGTAAATTTAAAACAAGTTTTGTGTAGATGATAATGAATAATGCAGAATGATGATTAAATGTATTTGTAACTTAATAATCTTAAACAAAAGTCAATAGAACGAGTGGAATTGTATTACCAAAGGTTATTAAAACTAGCAAATAGTTTACAAACTCCTACAATTGATAATTTTCATCATGACTATGTTCCAATTTGGATTACAATTTTATTTGTGTATTGTTATAGGAAGGATGAAACAAAATACTCTACAACATCACAAGGAATTTACATTAATGTGTGAAGCACAAATTTGTTATCTATACTATAGACTTCAAGGGCATGGATTGTAGTTGTGGAAACCATATATTTGTAAAGCAAAAATGTATTGTACAAATTGTCATCATAAAAACCATATTGTAAAGATGTGTAAAAGTAAAAAGGAGAAGACATTTGCAACTACTATTGAAGCTATTGCACAAGTTGGTGAACCTTCGAAACCATTAAATTATCCTTGTCATATTTATGGGATAGTGGGCCACAAATTGATGACTATTTGAAGTTTGGTGAAATGCAAACCATGTTTAAGAACAAAAGGAGGTAAAATCGTAGAAAATAAACATATAATTTTTAGGTAAAAGTTGTTAATGTTTGAATTACTAACATGGTTAATGTTCATGTGACCATTCAAAGTAAAACAACAAAAGACTAGGTGTTCAAGGATTGGGAACCAAGGAAGAACAAAATGACAACTAATTAGGAAGCAAAGGAGAAGTTGAAAAAATTTATGGTGGAAACCATACGTACAACAGATGTAAGTAGTTGGTCCACCATTAACATACCTTCTATTACAACAAGAGAATGGACTACCAGTTAGGTTGGGATGCCAAGTTTAATAGAACTTGTAGAACCAACAAAAACATAGGATGTACCTTCTACCTCTCTAAGTAAACTTATATATGTAGACAAATAGTAAAGGATATTAGTAAACAAATGATGGAAACCAATTATTATTGAACCTTGGATAGTTACTAAAAATTGCACTAGACCTGAAAAAATATTTGTGCTAAAGATTAAAATCAAATAAACCATAGACAAATACTAAGCCCATTATCAACAAAACAACCATATTAGAATAACAACAATTGTTGTAAATAATTATATGGTTGTTATTTGAACACAAATAGGAAAAAACACTATTGACGATGTACTTTTGGATGGAAAGTCATGGGTAAATATCATCATAAAATAACTGATAACTAGGTTAAGGTTCCTTAGACCTAAACCTACTCCTTATAATCTACGAATGGAAGATCAAATAATAACAAAATCAATAGGATTGATCAAATCTCTAAAAATGTATGTGCTTGGTACACCTTACATAACCAACTTTATAGTCCTATAGGACATTATTGTAGATTATAGTTATTCCATGTTGTTGGGTATATTATTATAATGGTATCACAAATGAAAAAGAAGACTTGATGTTTACAAATCAACTTGAGTTGTTTTCTATTAATATAATTAGATTACCTTTAGATGTTGTGAATGTAATTGTACTCAACACAATCCAGATTGAGAGAACAACAAATATCATAAATCTTATAGTAAGATTGAAGCAAACCACATAGGTAGTTTAGAGACAATTGTCGAAAGAAAACTTGAAGTAGCTCTTGAAAACAAAGTGTATCTTGAGACTTACTATCACCAGAAACTTGGTTAAGTACAAATTGATGAAACACTAATAAAGGTCAAAGTACAAGAATTACATATTGCAAGATGGACCTTAACTAAAAACCAACAACTTCTAAATCTCAACTTGGGAATAGAGGACAATCCAAAAAAAATTAAAGTTAATACACAACTAGCTAGAGAACATGAATTATTTAAAATAGTTGTTAAACAAAATATCACAAGATAGTTTTTGTAACAAATTTGAAAGCCTTTATGATGTCGTTTGGAGTGAAAAATGAACCTCCTATATACTAAAGGCGTAAATAAAACCTTCAAAAATTATTTAGACAAATTCATGAATTTTTTTCAAAATGATTTCAGTATGTACAATGAGGTGGACACTTATATGGATAAACTCAAACTATGTTTCTAGAAGTGTAAAGAATTTGGGGTTAGTTTGAACCTACATAAATGTGTTTTTATGATATTTTCAAGGATGATATTAGGGTTGATACCACTGTTGGGTGGGTATCACAAATACCCCCTAGCATCACTTGGTGGGCATCACTCGAATATCACCTTGGGCATCCCAATCTGAACCCCTCGAGGTATAAACCATGGATGATACCTTGACTAAAAAATGAACTGCCAGTTCTCATTCATGTGAAAATCAAATAGTGAAAACTAGCTTGGAAAAAAAAACAAACACTAAAAACCAAAGAAGGTTTAATACCTTACATAAGGGGCATCCAATGTAGATTTAGGGTTAAGTTGGAGGCATCACATTCCAACGGCTATTTTTTGTAAATTCTATTTTTTAATAAGAAGGATGTTTTTCCCCTTCTTCTTCCTCTTGGACGTGTTCCTCATTAAGTCATGAGTTTTGTGAATTGAGAGATGTTTTTGTTTGAGTTTTTATTTTGAGTTTTGTTAGAACTTATTTTTTCCATTATTGTTTACTACCTCCATGTTTGTTAATTTCATATCTTGCTTTGCCTTTACACCTTGTTGTTGCTTTTGTGCCTTATTGTGCCTTCACACCTTACTATTGCCTTTGCACATGTTACCCTTGTGCCTTGGCACCTTGTTACTACCTCCATGTTTGTTGTTATATTCACACTTACTGCTACCTTCACATTTTGCACTTTACTGCTACATTCGCACATGCTGCCTTTGGACCTTTGCACCTTGTTGCTACCTTTGCACTTCATGCCTTGCTACTACCTTCGCACATGCTGCCCTTGCACCTTTGTGCCTTGTTGTTACCTTCACACTTGTTATTACCTTTGTGCCTTGAACCTTGTTGTTGCCTTCATGCTTATTGTTGGCTTTGTGCATGCTGCCCTCATGCCTTCACACCTTCTTATTGCTTTCATGCCTTGTGCCTTGCCCTTCCATTTTCAAATACCTACTCCCCCCCCTTCCCCCCTCCCCTTTTGTTATTTCATTCCCTTGTTGTTTTCACACCTTGTGTTTTGTGTGTTAGTAGGTACTCCTTCCCAAATTTCTTGTGTAGGTGGGGGAGCTTGGAGCTTAGTGTAACAAGCATCCTAACCAAGTTAAGTTAAGATTTATTTTTTCACTTGTTTTGAGATTTTTTTTTTAAAATAAAAAAATCCATTGTGTTTTGTTTTTTATAGGTAGAACTTGTTTTCTTTTAGATTTTTTTTTTAAAATTAGATTTTATGTTTGAAATGTATTTGTTGTGAAAATTGAAAAAAAAAAATTGGTTTGATTATGTGCAAGATTAAAAATTGAAATCATTTTTTTAAAAAAAACCCCTTAAACCATTTTGTATCATGATGAAAGAAAAAAGTGAGTGATTTTTTAATTATTTCTCTACACCTTAAAACCCCATTGTTTGTAAATGTGTTTTTTGAACATTACACCTTTAAACCCATTGTTTGTGAATGTATTTTTTACTTTTCTTTCTTTCTTGTCCTTTTTTAGTAACTATTATTTAATTTTCTCATTTTAAATAGATATTATAAGTTGGGGATTTATTTTCCGCATTATCTCTGAACATATTGTTGTGAAAACTTTAATGGAACAATCCTTTGCAAATGAAATTGGATAAGTGGGAATAATTAGACAATTGAAATGTTTATGAATGACGTTATTTTGGAAAAAAAATATGAGGAAAATGCAAACATGCAAAAAATAAATGTAGGAATCCATAAGATGCTTCTAAAGAATTAATGAAAATAAATATCAAAAAATTGCATGTTCAAAAAAAATGTTGGAAACCGCGTGGAAGAACATTTTTGTGTTGGAGTTTCTATTGTTTAATAATAATGAAAAAGTGGATTTAAAAAAATATACAAATGTTGCATTGTATTCTTTGTTATCAAACTCTTATATAAAGAATAAACCAAAAACTGAAACAAGGAAAGGATTGATTTCTTATTACAAGACTTGTGGAATAACATTTTTTTAAAAACATGTGGACGAAGATCACACATTTATTGTAAATGTTTTTGAAGAAATGAACAATTTGTTGAAAGGTAGAGAATAAAAACAACCATCAAAGAAAATAACAAATTTGTTTAGTGGGTCAATTTCTAAATTTTTTTAACGAAAGATTCCTTTAAAAAGGAGGGTGTGCCACATAAAGAATTCCTAGAGGACCTTGGTTTGTTAATTGTTAAAAACAATTTACCAATTTAGTTTATGGAAAATGTTTGGCTAAAACGTTTGATTTTGCATTTATGTCCAAAATTAAACTTCCTTTCTAGAGCACAATTTTCACAAGAGATATTGCCATGGTTAGTGGAGAAAATAGGTCAAATGTAGGTTCTTCCTACTTTAATAGAATTTCATGTTGCAATAGTGAGCTTTGACATGTGGATGTCCAAAGGAGCATATGATGTATTTACATTAGTTATTAATTTTTTGGGTAGTGATTGGCAGCCAAAGCATGTGACTATTGGCTTGTTTGAAGCAAAGAAACCACATGTCAAGCCTTGGCTAGAACTCTAACAAAATTGTTAAACAAGTATGGTTTATAGAAAAAAAATTGCTTATGTCAAGGATGAAGGTTCTAATTTCAATGCAATGATTGTTAAATTCAAATATGTTGTTAGTTGTGAATCTTTTGGGTTAAAAGAGAGTTTGCAGGGTACTTGCTTTGGGCATGTTTTTTCAAAGGCATGTCAATATGGAATACTAGAAAAAAGGCTTCACAAAAATTTGAAATATGTTACTAGTTAATCTATGCAAGAAGACTTGCAAAAGTGCATCACTTGGCCTAAGAAGTTTGGAAAAGGTAGACATAAATGGAACAAGGTTCATGTGGAAACTAGAATTCAACCCATAATATTGAACACTCAAGTGAAAACTAGGTAGACTTTTTATTGTTAATATTATGTGAATTATTTACAATTTTGAGCTTCTAAATTTGATAGGATAATTACACATTTTATTATTGGTTGTTTTGTAGGTTTGCTAGCAAGATAATTATGTTTTAGGAAGCATTGCAATTTTGTTTTGCCATTGTGCTCTAATACAATAGATAAATTGATGTGAGAGTCATTGGTTGAATGCCTTCACCTTTGACTTGGCAAATTTCTCAAATTAATGTGGGTTGTTTTTTTCCAATTGTTCTATCTTTTGTTTTTAACCAATTCTATGGTCATTGGCTTATTAATGATGTTTAAATACACTCTACCGTTTCCATGAGTTTAAAATTGAAGGAGGAAAATCAAGTTGTTGCTTCATTTGGATCAAGTCTTATGGATGATGATTTAATTGTTATTGATGAGTTATCTTTGTTAGCCTCTAACATTAGAAGGGAAGTAATCAATGTGCTAGATTTATTTTTTTCATTCTTAAGGATTTATGATGGTAGAAAAACCCATGTAATTGGTCTTTTTGATGTTTGACCCTAGGTTTAAAAGCCTTTGTATAATATCTTCATTTGTTGGAAGGGAACAAGGTGTTGTTTTTGTTGAAAAATAGGATAGAAAATCCTTATATCCTATGTTGGTCGAATCTCATGAACACTTGTATCCTTTTGTAATGTTAAATTAGAATTTTGCTAACCATGGTTTTTTTAATATCAAGATTGCAATTTGGATATTTTTGAATAGATTGCAAGCACAAGTGAACTAATAGAATAACTTGTCAAGAGGGAGTTACTATTTTCAAGAGATATCAATTGGATGTCAAGGACATTAAATGTTCTTTTCAATGGTGGCAAAAACATGAAGTAATGTTTCCTACAATTAGATTTTCACCTTGGTAGATTTTGGGTATTGTGAATCTCAAATTGAAATAGAACTTAGGACTTTTCCTTGGCTAAAGTTCTTACCAACCTTAGAAGATGTTTTTTGCAAATTAAAAATTTAGAGAAATTGATATTTGTTAATAAAAATTGGTCTAATGATCCTAGAGGAAGATGTAAATCTCCATTTAAAATTCCTTGAAAGGGATATAGATTTAGAAGATGAGTTAGAAGAATGTGAAGGTGAGTTTGAAAGGATGAAGTTGTTGAAGTGTAAAAATGCAAAAATAAAAATAAAAAAAAATTAAAAATTAAAAATTAAAAAAATTATATATATATATTGTAATATTGCTCTTTTTTTCATTATTTAGGAGATAAAATAAAATAAAAATAATTATTTTTAAAATTTAAATAAAATCCTTAATACGTGGTTTATGAGAACCGACATAGGAAAATCAATTGTTATCAAATTTTTGAGAATCGACATTATGAACTATTTTAAATTTTTAAAAAAATTATTGATACCTTTTCCTAACATTTTTAAAAAAAATGAAAACCAAACCTTTTTGTAAATCATTTTGTGAAAACTATAACTGGTAGGTATCATAAAATTGTGATACCTGCCCAACATTGGTTTATATTATCTAAGGAGGGAAAATTATTATATATTAAGAAAATCCAAACCATAATTCAAATGCATGTACCCACAAATCCAAAACAAATATAGGTATTCAACGGAATGGCTCAATTCAATAAATGTTTCATCAAGAATTTTACATTCATAATGGCCCCAATTAGTAAATTCATCAAGAAGATAAAACAATTTTTGTGGACCCCAAAATGTCAAGTAGTTTGGGAGTTGATAAAACATAAGTGTGTAGAACAACACATTATTATATGTCCTAATTGGGATATATGATTTCATGTTCATACAAATGCATCATTGTTAGTCATAAGTGTTATACTAGGACAAAATTTGACACGAAAACATGATCAACCTATCCTCTATGCTTTTAGATTCCTAAATAAACCAAAGAGAAACTATAGTACCATAAGCATGAGTAATGGTGTTTGCATTTCATAAATTTAGATATAACCTATTGGGTAATAACTTTTTGTCCTATGTTGATCATATGGCTTTGGTCTATTTGGTGAACAAATTGAAAGATTCAAGTCATATTACTAGATGGTTAGTTTTATTTTTGGAGTATGAATTCATAGTCATATACAAGTTGGGACATACACAAGTAGTGGTAAATGCATTATTTAGGCTACCAAATATTACAAAAACTAACATGTGTACCTTATCAAACCACATATGTAGTTTTGTTTTAGTTAATTGGTTTGGTTAAAGGAGGTCAAGGATTATCTACAAACAAGACATATGTTTGGAATCCTAACCCCTATTTAAAAACAAAGGCTATTAAAAATAACTAAACCTTTTACAATATAGGATGGAATTTATAGTCTTGTGGATGGGTTAGGACAATGGATTTCAACATTATGTGACCACAATTGAAGCACACAAAAAATGCAAAAGCTTCATGAGGGATTTGTGGGTGGACATTTTGTAGTACATATTAATGCTAAAAAGATTTTAAATGTTGGTTTTTGGTGGCCCACATTGTTCATTGGATGCCATAAAATATTGTAGATCATGTGATGCATGTTAAAAAATTAGTGCATTAACAATATAGAGTTTGGCAAAACTAGTGATTACTCTCTTAAATAACCATTCATGAAGTGAGGGTTAGATTTTTGTTAGATTGATCAAATCAACATGGAAATTTATAGGCAACAAATACATTTTAATAATGTCCCACAAATTACACTACAAAATGGGTTGAGGCGAAAACACTTTGGATAACTATTATAGTTGTGACAATTAAATTTTTGTACAAATTCATTTTGATTATATTGAATTGTCCAATGATTTTAGTAGCATATCAAGGGGGTGAAGTCATGGTTAAAGGAGCCAAGGGTGCTAAAGTAAAAGTCCTTTTCTAAGGACTGCACATGACACATGTCATTTTTGTGTTGGTTTATAATTTTGAATTTTGAATTTCAAATACCCCATTTAACACTGCATTTTAAGTATAAATATATTTTGACTAAAAATTGATTTTATATCATGTATATTATGCATTCATGCCCTCCATCACATATATATGAATAACTTTTGTTAAAACCACATTTTCAAAATCCATAATTTTCAAGGTCAAAAGCACTTTTGAACCAAATGTGTTCAAATGTGTTATAAAAACAATATTTATTATTTCAAGTCCTTTTGCCTTTTTAATTTTCAATTTTAGAATCCTCTCCAATTTTCAAAAGGAATGGTGCACATTTGGTAGAAAAAAGGATGTTTTTTCAAAAAACAAGGATTATTCACTTTTGATGTTTGAGTGCTTTGAACAACCCAAACTCGAAAGCTCAAAACCCCCCCAAAAAAATGGCCGATCACCCCAAATAAAACACAAAAAAAGTCCTCCAAGTTCTTTGATTTTTAGAACATTATAAAATCAGAAGTTATCAACAAAAATCAATACCTGCCCAACACCAAGCTTCACAATAACCATGCAAGTAGGTAACTGAAGCTTGTTGCAATAGGATGAACACCAAACCTTAATTTTGTGTTGCGAGGAATTGCAGTAGTAGTGCGAGAGAGCAAGTGAACCAACGAGCTTCATGCTGCTGCTTTTGGTGCTGAAGAATGGAAGTGGAAGGAAGGACAGTGGTTGCGGTGGCATATGTGGAGGTGGGGAAGAGGGATGAGAGGGAAGAACTTTTGCAGACTATAAAAGGTAGATTTTGTGCAAAGGAAATGGAAAATCAGCAAAATAAGAAGAAGCAAAAAACAAAAAAAGAACATGGAAACAAGAGGAGAAAGTAGACCTAATTCATTTGAGGTGAGGGTGTTCATCATCTATGTTTTTTTCTTGGTGTATAATTTGAGCATTGGAACCATTGAACAATTGGATTGTTATTCAAAATAAGACTTTCAACAAATTTGTATTTAAAATAGATTCTTATGCATTTTGACAACCTTTGAATGTTACATATTGTAATCTCAAATACATCTACCTCATTGCTCAAACCATCTTTACACCCTAAAACTTGGAATTGGATTAAAACTCCATAGACAGGTCTTATCAAGATAAAAGTTAAGAAAATAAAAAATTGATAATTTAAAAAGCCAATGGACCCAAATCGAACATATTTTAATTTTTTGAAAAATTAAAAAAATCAAAGTCAATGGTTCTATGTTTTTATGAAAAATTGAAGAATCAAAACTGATAATTCTTTTAAAAATATAATAATTGAGCAACTCTAAAATGAACTTTTGGGTTCATTTTCCATTTTCATATTGCTTGTTGATTAATGTTACATCATGTAATAGGACTTTGTGTGTAACAGACCTATGGATAATAAAGTTGTTTGTGAAATCAATGTGTCTTATCCAAATTAAATTTTGCAAAATTTCTAAATTAATATTAAGCTCATGAAATGGTACCCAATTCCTCTCATTGAAAGGATACATTCAAATTAGGATGAAATTAGAAAATTAGAACCTTGACATAATGAAGAATATTAATCGCAGTGAAGGCACAAGTAAGGGAAGTCCAAAGTAGGGGTGAAACTTCTTTGAACATCAACTTAGATGACAAAATTAGTTTGGTCGTCGATTTTTTTTTTCCTTAATATTTTGAAATTTTCACTGACGAAAAATGTGTAAAATAGGAAAGAATTTTATCCTTACGTCAATTCAAATCAAGAAGTCTTTTCATGGAAATTTTCGAATTCGATCGCGCTACAGTCAAAGCAAGTTCCTAAAAAAAGATGGATCCAACTTTGGAAGTTTTACCTTATTAGAACCGGTTTCACATTAGGTGAGCCGGTTATTTGGGTGGAAGTGTTTAGACTGTTTAGATTGAAACGGATTTTTTTGGTGTTCAAAGTGTGGGCAGAGTAGGTAGATGTACAACATCTTATCTATTGGCAGGGCCAGCGTGTTTGTGATGCCTTTTTTTTTTCCCTTGTGTAATGTTTTTATCTTGGTTTTTTGTTTTGTTATTAGTTTCAACAAAATTGGTATTATGATTTTAAATTTTGACTTGTGAATAAGGCTAAGGCACGAGAGAGGGAATGAGTAAGTTGGGAGAATGTTTTAAGATTCAAACACATTCTCAAAAGTTTTGGGTTTGTATTCCATTGCAAAATTGAAAATTGATAATTTTTTAAAACCTTAATATCATTTAACAAATCTAAAAATACATCATTTAATATGAATGCTTTCAAATTCTGACATTTCATAGATAAGGTTGAGGTGCATGAATGATCTTTGCTCAAAAACATATAAATTTCAGCCCTTAATCTACCTTTGTGCTAAAAGGCATTTATTTTACAAATACTTCTTAGAAATCTAGACCCATCATAGGCTATAGGCCCCTTATGTAAGGAGTTTCACAAATTTAAACCATTTCCTCTTAATTTTCTTACCTTACACAAAAACCATAAAAATGCCATAGAAAAGCCCATTTCCCTTCAATTTTCTCAACCCACAAGAATTCCACAAAGGACCATAAAAAGCCATTACGCCCCCCTCTTTTCTCACCCTACATGAACACTATACAACACCATAACATCCTTAATTTTTAAAAAAAACCCACCCACCCACTTACCCCTACTAACTTATTTTTCACCTTAAAAAACCCAAAAAATGTCATGAAAAAGCCCCTACCCACTCACCCCTAAAAAGTTGTTCCTCACCCTACACAAATACCTATAAAAATAAAAATAAAAATACTATATACAAAAAATTATAGGATGGGAGCCCATCCCCCAAGAAGTACAAGACAAATAAAAACATGAAAACACAAGCCACTAAAAAAAAATAACAATAAAGACACCAGTAAAACACAAATGAAATAAAAGATGGTATACTAAAAAAAAATCATCTCTAATGCTAAAAATATCGCCTCGTTGAATATGACAATAAAATAAAATAAAATAAAAATGAGAACCCTCTTATTATACATGTGTTACACTCTTCAAAGCAATAGCTGCGACCATATCCCAAAAAATACCATGATACAAATCCATTTCCTTCCAAAGTTTGTTGCCCGACACATAAACTGTCGGACACTAAGGGCAGCGGGCACAGCAGGCATGTGCTGATATATTAGAAACCAGAAGACCACTTCCTCCCAGCATTTCTTGCCCTAAAAAAAAAAAACATAGAAAATAAGGCTTAATGAAAAAAGAAACTATGGGAAACTCAGGGCAGGCGGGCAGGTGCTGATATAGAAGAAACCAGAAGCCCACTTCTTTCCAAAGTTTCTTAGCATACACAAAAAACCATAGAAAATAAGGCTTAGGAAGGGGAGGGGAAAAAAAAGAAAAAGAAAAATGAAACTGTCGGAAACTAAGTTAAGGGCAGGCGGGCAGGTGCTGGTACAGGTCGAAGAAACTGCTGCTGCACAGATCCTTCTTTGTGCCTGTACGTCCGTCCGTCTGTCAGTGCGGCATCATCCGAACACAATCCCTCCTCATTCCCCGAGCTCGAGCTTTCCCTCTAGACTTGCGAGACAGACGGACAGACAGAAGGGACACAGGGAGGGAGAGGGAGAGAGAGAGAGAGAAAGAAGAAAGTGTGGGGGAGGGGGCCGGAGGTGGGACTGGATGATGGGAGTCTAAGAAACTACAGTTTGCTAGTATGTCTGTTGATGGTAGATTCTGTAGTTAGTGTCGGTGCACGATGGGTTTTCTTGTTGCGCTTCCAGCAAGCTTTTGAAGCAGCAATCTTGCAGCTGTTGAGAAGCGGGGTATGTGTATGTGTTTTTTGTTTGCTTGTGGCAGCTCGTTTCTCTTTGCTGTTTGATTTGAGGCTGTTGTATGGGGCTCATGTTGTTGCTGTAGCAAAAGTGTAGGCTTGGTCCACAGCTGCGGCTCTGAATCCAATTTTTTTGCGGCTGCAAGCTGGATTTTGGGTTTTGTTGGTTTTGGTCTGGTTTTATTTTAGAGAGCATCTATGGCGGCTAGTAAATCTAGTAGGTTGCCGTTCCTGATTGTGTCGCATGAAGCGGTGGTGGTGAGAGCAGAGGAGTGGTTGGTCATGAATGGAGATGTGAAACATGGCGACAACTTCGATTCTAGAGCGGGAGAGTCCAGCGGTAGCGGCGAGCGTCATCATGCTGCTAACAACAACAACAACAGTCCACCAGATGCAGGGGATCAGGGGGATATCGAGATGGAGTCGCAGTCTTCTTCTTTGCCCTTATCGCTCGGTCATCTGCATCATGACCAGCTGGTGGGTTCCAGCAGCGGCGGTGATCATCATCGTATTGGTTTGGAGCAGGAAGGCCAAGAGTCTGCAGATGATCGGGCCTCTGGAGATCATGGTGAGAATCACGGTCTCCACCATGGGATGCTATCTCGTCTTCTAGAGGAAGCTCTGTGCAGCTTCAAAGTTCTATACGAGCTTTATCTTCAGACGGCAAAAGCGCTCTCGGTTTTGTGCGAACATAAAAGCGAGGGCACCTTCCCGCAGTCGCTGACGGACGAAGCTGTGGTTGTGTTGGGTGTGAAGCAAACCCTAGCACAATCCGCGGGGAGAGCCAAGCAAATACTCCGCGACTACAAGAACGGAGTTCTGGATGTGCTCATCAAGGCAAGACAGTCGGAGATTGAGTACTACATGGATTGCTTGGCGAGTGCACCTGCAGATCTAGAGGAGAAAGTCAGTGGGTGCTTCCCAAGTGTGATGAGCACTGAGCTGCTTGACGAAGCAGACAAAACCCTAGTGGATGACATGCTTTTTCAGCGCAGGGAGAGGATCAATAGAGTGGTGGATGAATTCAGTGACAAGGCTCTCTTCGTTCAGATCCAAGTAGCTGCCATGTTCCCAGATGGTAGAATTTGCACAGTTGCCAGTCTGCTCAACAAGCGAAGGGAAGAGGAAAGAGTGGCACTGATGCCCATGCATGAACGTGTGTGGGGTGGATTGCCAGAAGATCTCATAGATAGGACTTTGGCCTGCTTGCCCGTGCCAAGTTTTTTCCGTTTCCGTGCCGTTTGTAAACGCTGGAATTTCCTCATGCACTCTGACTCTTTCCTTGAGCTATGGTCGAAAGTCTCATCTCAAAGATTGTGGTTGTACTCCATTCATGTGCGGCATGCTACAGCCATGGTGGCCATGGCCTATAACCCTTCCCTTGGCATCTGGCACAATGTGCCTGTGCCCCAGTATGCATCCAAGATGTATACTCTGGCATCCGCCGGAGGCTTACTTTGCTCTGCTGCCTATCCCAACCGTTTGGCTGTTGTGTGTGTTTGCAATCCTTTGACCAGCACATGGAAAGATTTGCCCAGTATGCTGTACATCAAGCGTGTCCATCTTCTGGGCATGGTGGTTGACCGCATCACCAAGTCTTACAAGATTGTGGTTGTTGGCACACAGTCGAGACAGGATCTGGTATCCAACACTGAAGTGTATGATTCCAGAGTCGGAAGCTGGGAAATTACGGGCAGGGCTTTGGGGTCATTTACAAGCCATCGCCTTGTTTACTGCAATGGTATGTTCTACAATCTTTCGGCCACCCGTGGGTGGCCTGTCACATTGATTCTTCATGCCTATGATATTGAGCAGGAAGTCTGGAGGGAGGAGATTCGAGCAGCGATGTTACTTAACTTCCAAGCACCTCCCTCTCTTGTCGAATGTCAGGGCTCTCTATTGATCGTTGGAAGGATTTCTGAAGACAGTCACGTTGCAAAACCAAAAGCTATCCGCTTATGGGAGCTCCAGGAGCGAGAAACTGGTGGTGAGTGGATGGAAGTGGTGACCATGCCTCCTGCCCTACTCGAGGAGTTTTGTAAAGAGTGGCAGCGCCCTACGCACTTCAGGTGTCGGGGTTTAGGCAATGTCATCTACTTTCTGAGCTCCCGTGCGCTGATGTATGACTTGTCACAGAAAGTGTGGCAGTGGCTACCCACTGGTCCTGGTTATCACTATGACCATGTATTGCCATTTGAGCCCAGATTGGATGTTATAAACTGATTCTGCAGTGAGTGATGAGCAGCAGGCTTCAACAATGTCAAGACTGTTTCTTGGTTAAGAGTGTATACTCTGGCTTGAGTGTACACTCTGGTGTGGTGAGTTTGGCTCACAATTTCTCTTCAGGAGCTTCTGGCAGCAAGTTGCAGTGAATCTTTCAGTTTCACCAACTACAGGACACTTGGCATCAGCAAGGTGGAAATGGGATGCTTGCTCCTCCAAAGTGGGGGAACAAGACAACAAGTTTAGGTTTCCAGCCAGCATACTCAATGGTGGGTAAGATAGTGTCTGCCTTGAGAATTTTTTTGGTTCTGTAGTGAGAAGCCATTTTACCTCCAGGGTTCTTCACATTCAAAGTGTCCACAGAAGGTCAAAAGATTAAATGCATGACAGCATCAATTTGAAGGAACAAGAAGAGAACTCTGTGCTCATGTACCATTTCCTAACAGTGCAGGGAAGTTCATGTAACTCAATGGTAATACTGGTCAGTCCTGAGTCTTGATTCTGACCTGAAGGAACCTGGAATACATGTCATTGCACATACAGCAAAGGAGCACAAGAAACGGGTTATTGGTTGGTTGAAGTTCAAGTTAGCCAGGCACTGGTTGTGGTCATGGTGCACTAACAAATCATTAGCTGCAGCTTTCTTATCTCGAGGTGGCAGTAAGTTTGTCAAGTCTTCAGCAATTGCCAATATGCAGGTGGTTTTCAGTATCTAATGGTGATTGCTGGTTGTTGGTTCTGGGTGCAGGTGCCCTCTTTGCAGACAAATCCTTTCCAATTGTGTGAAAGTATATAGGTGCATGTTGCATGTTCCAATCTGCTACACAGGTGTGTGATGTCAAACTTAATGGAGGCAGTGGACAGTTGACAATGGCTTAGTGGTTCTGTTAGGGCAAAGGTGATTTCAATGGCAGCAAATTCAATTCTTGTAATTGTGCATGTTGATAAAGCTTTTTTTGGTGAATGGGTAGTCCTTCTTTTGGCTAAACCCTGTATTCATCTTCCAATGCAGTCAGATATGGCAGCATTGATATGGTGCACCATTCCTCAGGTGTGCTATTGCTTATTCATACTACGCTCTCATGAGACATCTGAGAACACATTTGAGAGAAATATGTGCTGAAGACCAAGTTATTGCATCCAGTTCACCCATGGGAGTTGGACAACTGCATCTGGAATCATCTGTGGCTGCTTTGGTGAGGAGATTTTGCCATGGGTTTGCCATTCTTCTGTTTGTTGTGGATTTTTATCGTGAGTGGATTTGAGTGAGTTTCATGGTTTTGGGGGGGTCTCTTTGTCTGGTTCTTTACGTTCCAAGTTAATTGATCACAGAACATTGGAAGCTTTGGCAACATTAAGGTCATAGTTCAAGGCTTCTCCTGGTTTCATGCCTTCAAGAGGACCCTTGCTGTTTGCAAGTATGGCCCAGTACTATTTGACACACATTGTCCAAATTCATTTGTGTGGTATTTATCTGAGATTTGTTAGACACTAAAGATTTTCACCATGTATCCAAAAATTCTGAAACAGTTTTAATTATAATGAGTTCTATGTCTATGTTGAGCTGTAATTTTTCTTTTTCTTGAGGGTGATCAATTAATGCTGATGTGTTCTACCTTGCTAACAATTCTGTACTTGCCTTGCAGGATGGGACTGATTGGCTGTGCATATTTGTTGCCTCAGATGCTTAGAACATAAAGAACCAGCTGCTTAGATGTGGGTAGGTGTTGCAAATTTGTTTATATTTATGATTTGCATCTTTGCAAATTTTGAGCAATTATTACTGAGCAGCAAAGTTGTTTCCTGGGTGAGATCAAATGTTGATCAGAACAACACACTCATGGCAAGCCCTCAAAAGACAATTGAGCATGCCCTGTGATTCAAAGTCCAAATGTCCTTTGTTGGGTCAGGCATTCCCAAATCTTGCAGGTTTAGGTCCTTGTGCCTCTTGGCTACATACTACTACAATCACAAAAATTGCAAAGCTCCATTTTACCAGTTGCACTATCTGGTTCCAGTAATAGGTGTTGTATGGCCCACTGAGTTTCCATACGACACCATGGAGCTCTGTAGTTAACATTTTACTGAACTGCAGACTTGGAGTGATCTCACACTCTTGTTTCAAGAGTTTGTTTCAAGAGTGTTCAGTTTTTCTCTTCAGATTGCTTCACCAGAGTTTCAATAGTTTGCACGAAACAGGAGATTTCAACAATCTCTTGAACCATTCTTTTAATAAGAACATTTTTTCCATGATTAGCAAACCTTTCTAATTGTGTCTCTAAAATCCCCTTACTACTGGCACCGCTCCTCTGGCCATCCAAAATTTCAAACTGTAATGCCATGAATCCTCACTTTACCTTATGAAATCAAGAATTGTTTGAATGGGATTTGCAATTCATATTTTTGCATCTCCCGTTGAAAAAGGTCAGGGATTGCAGATTACAACTAAATCCTAGGAAATTGATAGGACAACAGAAAAACTGGTGCATTTTTATCACATTAAGAATTCTCCCAATTGACTATTGTTTCCTTATCTGAAAACAGTAGTGGTTCTGCACAGGAGAAGGATCCACAAGTAGACACTTAGACCCTTCTCCTGTGTAAAGCCACAGGTCAAATTTTTTACATCTTTTAGATTTCTTTCCCCATCACCTTTTTCTTTCATTGTTTAAGTTTAGCTTTTAAGTTTCTTTTGCTGTTTAGTTTAGATCTGAGGTTTTTTAAAGCGGGGTGTATGAGGTGTCCATTTTCAACTTTTCTTTTTCTTGATTGAAAGTTTCGGCTACTTTTTTTCATTCTTGCATTTGTCTTGAGTGCTCTAAGCATGCTCTGTTGTGATGTTTTTGTTTCATTCTATGAATGCTCTAAGGATGTTGAGTGCTCTAAGGATGTGCTCTGTTGTGATGTTTTTGTTTCATTCTATGAATGCTCTAAGGATGCTCCTGCGGTTGTGTTTTTGTTTCATTAACTTCATTTTTCTCTATCCAATTGTCTTGTGACTCTTCAACAATGGTTTTTTTTTCATTCTACTTTGTGTTGTTGCATTCATCCGGCGCATCATGTCTTTATGCTTGATTGAAAGCTATGGTTGGCTTTTTTTTTTTTCACGGTTTTCTAAGTGCTTTGAGAGTGTTGCCACGATCTTTTTGCTTCATCGGCCAAACGTTGAAGATGTTTCTATTGTTTTGTTTTTGTTTCATTGACTTTATCATTCAACTATTTTTTTGCATCATCTTCACTTTCTTTCTCACATTTATTGTGCAATTCTCTAACAATGGCACATCATTTTCTTTCTTTCATTGTAGCACATTTTGTAGCACAAAATAGATCTCTCCCTCCTTGGACACTTGTATCTTTTTCTTTGATTTTTTGTTTTTGTTGATTTTTGTTGTAGGTTTTTTTTTCTTGTTCTTATTGTATGTATCTTACAACTCTTGTTTTTGATGTGTAGGTTTTTCTTCAAGTTCTTTTTTATTCTTCTAAAGTCATTTTTCTTCTTACTCAATTGTTATTGCATTCTTTCTATGGAGCACATTCCTTCAGCATTTTTTTCTTCTACCAAAATGGCAACCCTCTTTTGTAGCCCTTATTTCCTTATGTTTGATTTTTGATAATTTTATAGTTGGTTTTTTTTGTCTTTTCCATTTGTATTTTATGACTTTTGTTATTTGTGTGCAAGTTTCTTTTGTGTTTTTTTTCCCATCTACAAGTGTCATTTCTTTTTCTTCAATTGTTGTATGGTGATGGTGTTGTTTAATTCCATCACCATGGTTTTGTAAACATTTTTTTCTTTTTCATTGCATTGCAAGTCTCATCTCTTATTATTATTATTATTTTCTTTCCCCTATTTGGTTCTTTTTGTTGGTTTTTTTTTCAATGTCCTCTATTGATCAACCAACTTCAAAAAAACTTTGGAGTGAAAATGTTCAAGATTTTATTGATGAAGCTAATACTGATTTTGTTTTTCAACTATTAACTCATGAACTGAATGAATTTTTTGATGTTGAATTTGTGGATTAGAACATGTCACACAATCCATTCTTGCCTATTGCTACATCCACCCCTTCCACTAATTGTTGAACATCTGAATTTTTATGGTTTGATGATGGATCAAAAATTTATTTGCAACTTTCGAAATTCCTTTTTGCTCATCTTCATGAAACAAATGTTTCAGATGGTTATTTATTTGTAGATTTTTATACCCCTCCATTTGTTTGGATTTCGATGCTATGTTGGACCAAGTGATGGTTATGGTCATCCCCTTGTCTCAATTCTTCTACTATTGCAGCCAATTATGATGATGCACTTCTTGTTATTGATGGTGCTTCTCCTACAATTGAATTTTGTTTCAATGTTCAATGTTTTGAAATTGATGGAATAGAGCTAGAGAATGTAATTAAGGGGGGTCATAAAGTCAATAAACATGTTGACCTTTGGGCCAAGAACGCATTTGATGAATGGAGGAAATTTTGGAGGTATGACATAAAAATCTATAGTAGATTTGTTTAAAAATGCAAAGACATCAAGGAACTCAATGATACATTGGATTTGTTTGTGTTACAAGTTGCAAAAAAAATGGTATTATTTACCCTCCAACCAAGTAAGAAGATTTCTATTCTTTTGCCTTATATTGTTGTTTTGTCTTCTTATTTATTTATTTATTTATTTATTTTTTGTTTCATCTTGCAACTTCCAATTTTCTTCTTATGTTCTTTTGTTATTGTTTGTATTTCCAATTGTGTTTTGTTGTACGGAAGCATTTAATCATTCATTAGAGGTATTGGTAAGTTGATTAGGCAAAGGCAAAATCAATCAGTTGCTAAAATTGGTGTAACTCTAGCAATTGGTTTCAACATTTTTATTGATGCAAAGGTACAATCGGGTGAAGCTTGAAGTTGATGAAGTTGCAATGTAGGCCTTTGATATTGGTCTTGGGAATATTATAAAAAAGTCTAATGTTCTTTCTAATAAAGAAAAATGAAAGATGTTGGCACATGCAATCTATTAGCCAACGTTTCCAAATGGTTTGGATTTGACGTTTGGGTACTTTTGCATGAAGAATTTTTTTATTAGAAGGTTCTTTGAACTCCAAAATGTGGACTTTGAAAAAAAAACATTTGTTGTAATTGCTTATTGGGTTGGTTTTGAGGTATTGTTAAGGTGTATCCAAAACTTGGCACATTGATGTTATAAGATGTTCCGTGGATTGACATCATCGTCTTGTGGATTATCATTGCACCATACAAAGAATTTGCCCAACAACATCCACTATTTGGCCTAGTGGTAATTTTGCCCCCCACCCATTATTTCTATGCCCAAACTTAAATGGAAGAAGAATCAAGATGTATGGTTTACTATGTCTCCAGTTGGCCACAACCTATTGAGGTTCATTGTTGAGCATCTTATTTTTTATTTTCTTGCACTGAAAGAAAAAATGTTGTCAAATAAAATGGAAAGAGGTGTTGGCATTACTTAAATGGAAGAAGTTCTCATGCCATGAGAATATGGCATGGAGGTGATTGGTCATAGAGACCCAATATCACATGGGAAGTTTGTTTTTTCAGCTTTTTTATTTATTCCATTTCATTTGGAGTTTGTGTTTTTTGTTTGTTTGTCTTCAATCATTTGGTATTCCTTTTTAGCTTGTGTTTTTAGTTATGGTTTTCAATCTCTATTTTGTTCTTAAATTTTTGTAGGGACAATCAAATTGACAAGCACCTTAGAAACAAAACTCTACAATGCATTACTAGTGACGAATTGAAAGGCAATCATATCCTTTGGTATGACAAAACTTTTAGTGAAGAAAAAGAGGCTTTTGAGAAGACAAAAATGTGTGATAATTTCTCTTTTCTTGATTGTTGTCCTTTTGGTTTTGATTTTTTTTTAGGAGATCATATGATATTCACTTGGTTGAACTACTACTTTAGTTGTTACTATGTAAAAGAGATTAGTAACATCTATTGATGGCATTTTTGTACATGAAAGAATTATTCATGTTGATTATGTTTGTCAAAGGGATTTTTGTTTTTGTTACTTTTTATTTGTTTGGTTTTTGAGTAGATTGTTCCAATTGAAGATGATGAATGTGGTTCTTACTCATGTTGATCTTGTTCATGTTAATGAGAGAGATGTTCTTGTTGATGGTGTCTTTACTCAAAAAAGACCTAATGGTGTTGATGTTGTTCTTGTTCTAAAAAGATCTATGGTTGTTGCTATTATTTTTAGTCCATGAATAACTTGTACTATTTTTCTTAGTCTAGAAGGACCTAATGTGGCTGGTGCCAATATTCAAGAGATTTTGCAAGATGGACAAACAAGAAAATCACTTGTTGAGGGTGATGATAATATTTGGAATCAACTATTTGATTTGGAGCTTCTTAAACACAAACATTGCTTAGAGGCTATTCACAATTAGCAATTGGAGTCTTGAATGTCAACACTACTTTTGGGAATGTTTTCAACCATCTTCATAATTGCTCAATAATGATCAATTTGGTTGTTGATTCAAAGCATGTTGTTGGTTTGGTAGCAAATGGAACATAGAGGATAATTTCGTTTTTGTTGATGATATTGATGTATGAGATGTGGGTGTTTGCTTTTGTTATAATTTGTGTAAACAAACTTGATTTTTGTAAATCGGATCTTGTGATTCAAATTGGAGCTTCAAACTTTGAGCTTTGGACTTGGAGCTTCTCATTCAAATTTGGAGCTTGTCTTTTTCATTTGATACACATTGACTTTGTGCTCAAACTTGGAGACTCTTTTAGTTGATACACATTTGATTCATAATTTACAAATTCATTTGGAGTTTTTGATTTGATATACATTGACATAGATTCATACTAATACACAGTTGGTTCATAGTTTATAGATTCATTGGAATTTTTGATTTGGCATACATTGACATAGATTCATACAATGTTGCATATGACATAGATTCACAATTTTTTTGGAAACTTTTACTTTGTTGTTCTAATGTCATTGCATTTTGTGGCATGCCATTGACATTTTTAGGATTTAATTTGATTTTTTATTTTCAAATACAATTTTCATTGGATTCATGTTTTTGCAAAATAAAATTGTAATGCATTTTGAAATTTGGTCTTCAACTTTTGTGTATGGTTACGTGTTTGTTTTAGCAAATTTGAATTCTGTTATTAAAAGATCCGAAGGAAAAAAGAAGAGAAAGCAATTAAAAGTACAGTAAAAGAAAAAATAAAAACAATGAAAGGAAAAAAGAAGTTGAAAAGAAAAGAAAGGAAAAGTAGCTTCCAAAATTTGGAGGGCCTGGCCAGCCTATAACTGGGCATTCTGAATTTCAGAAGTTACAGAAGAAAAACGGTGGAAAATTTCAACTGGCAAGGGACCCAAAATGATAGAGGAAAAAATTGACTAGTGATTTACACTTTTGGAATTTGTAATCCATAGTTCCACAATTCAAATACAATTATTGTAGTTGTTGGTTCTGCCAATAGAGCCAACAGCTTAGGCTCAACTTTAAATGTTGTTTGTTAGCATATCCAACTCTCTAATCACACCAATACAAATTTCAGTTTTTCTTAAAAAACATCAACTTGCATTTCCTGAGGTTTCATCCTAATCTCAATTTCAAAGAAGGATAAACCAAAGCCGCTAGAAAGATCGAAGTTAAGACACCTAAAGCAAAGGACCATACCAAAAACGGTGTGACCAATTGAAAGGTTGTAGTCATACAAAAACTATTTCAAAGGAGGTGGCATTTATGATGTGCAACCCTTCACTGCTGCACCCTCTTTTGGCCCATCTAACCCCTGAAGTTCAATTGAGATGGGAAAAAGTGCATGTCACATTTGGTCATATGCACTTTTTCCCATCTCAATTGAACTTCAGGTATTTATTCACATAGTCACTTTGTGAATAAACCCGCTTATCCAACCATTCACAACACGATCCGCCATTGGGAATTCAATCTTACAAAGTTATACACTGTCCATCCCAATACTTTTCTCTTCCTTATCTTTTGATTCTGCAGGTTTTCAACTCATTCATTTGGCATTTTCATACCTCATGTCATTGATTTTTTCCTTGCTAAACTGGGGTCCCAAATCAAGCTATTTTACCTCAATAGGTTCTACCTTCATTGAATAGCTTAACAAGTTTAAACTAGGACTAGGAAAAGCTGAAAACTGGGAACTTAGCAACTTGCACCAGTTCTCCTGACCCATTGTGTGAGGAACACATAAGGTTGGAAACTGGGGACTTGCAACTTGCACCAGTTTTAGCCTGACCCATTATGAAGAACACATCTGGTTGGGAACTGCAAATTTTGCAAGTTGGAAGTAGCAAGATACAGTTGTGAAGGACCAGAAAATGGACATTGATTGGCAACACTTGAAGTAGGAAAGATTGCTTGCAATTTCATAGAAAGTAATGAACCTAGTGGGCCAATTACAGTCTGTGAGAAGCAGCTGGCTGAAGAGCATCATTGAGAATTTTGCTTGCAACCCAATTCAAAAAGATTAGAAAACAAAATACTCTTTCCAACAAGATCTGGGGAGAAACATCCACCTTGTCCACTGGTGTTTGGAGTCAGATAAAGAAGCCACGTGTGAAGTCTACATAAGCCCAAGCTCTAATCGCAGGTTGACTGTTCAGGGAACCTGCACAGAAGCCAATTTTGTAAGGCCACCTTACATCTGCTCAATCACTCCTCTGTACATCAAACATTCTACACTTATTGAAGAGACTAGGATCTACCTTGGAAATAATAATAACTCCTGTACATACCTTCACACTAGGGTCCAGAGACAAGGGTGAGGGTGAGACAAAAGCAAATCAAGAATATCAATACAGGAAGGTTGGATTTGAAAGGAGTTCCAGAGATATCTTCAAATGTCAAGATGAATTCAACAGATTTCTTCTGTTTGCTTCCTGACAGAAGAACATGATGGAATGACAATGACTCAAGTAACCAGAATGAAATCTCTATCAAGTTCCAACAGTTAAACATGTCTCTACGCCCTTATCCCCCTAATCCACTTTACATGCTGAGAAAGAATGCACATAGATTGGCAGAGAACTTCAATGCTGCAGAGCACACCCACCATTACAATTCAATTCTCAACATCAACACTAATGCTTCTCACCTGCAGGCTGCCTAACAATGCTATCCCTCCATTATACTAAAAAGTACCTTCATCTGTTCACTGCTCCTCTATCCATGCAGGTAGCTGTGATGGCAGCCCTATACTGTAAAAAATGGCTAAAGAGATGTCTGTCAAACAATTTTTTCAAAAATCCTACAATCATGAAAGCCAAGGTAAGAGCTGCACTTTAAATTATCAAATACAGGCATCCAGGAACGGTCAAAACAAATGATAGGACACGTACATGAGCACAACACTACACACTGGTAGGCTAGGGAGCTTGTGCCACACTCCCTGTTGTTATTCATCAAACACCTGTGTCAAGAAAAAAACCCACAGTTGTATATGCTGTCAAGATCCTAATGTTCTTGTCAAACTGGTATGTACACTCTTCATAGGCATTCCCCATGGCCTCAACTACTTCTACACATCCAACTACAGCAAGCCCATGTGTGACATCTTTTGGCTGTGCTGCAAAATCATCACCTAGCAATGACATCAATGTATTCAAGTATGTTGGTATTACTCGAGAACTGCATTGATGCAGTTAGTAGTTGTTTGTCCATGTTTGTTGGGAACGTTGTGCTTGCTGATAGGCACCGCCTTGTATGCTGCCAGCACCACTACTGCCTAAGGTCTGAGGCTGCTGCAGCATTTGATGAGTATTGGGTGCAGCAACAGACTGTGATGGGTGGTAGGGATTTCCATATCCAGATCCTGGGTGTCCATGAGTGTGGGCTGATTGAGAGTGCACATATGCACTGTGCTGGCCCTGGCCTACAAGATTGTAATATGAGCTTGTTTGCATGCCAGATGAGGGGCCTGTGTCCCGTGGTAACTGTTGACTCTGCATCCATACTGCTGAACTCTCTCCTGTCTGGGTACAAAACACCCCACAAAAACATTCAGCCAGTGTTTTGTAAACTTGTGCAAGAAACATTAGGCACAATAATCTATGATTACAGTTACATGTCCCATTAACTTTTATTAAAAGAGGATTCAGATAAAAATGACCAGCTGAATGAAGAATTGCAGATAACTCTTTAGGGTCTATTGAAAATTTGAAATGCTGATATCAAAATGCTTGCCTGCTGATTGGGGATGTACAGTGAGTTGTCTTTGTAATGAGATACAGCAACATCATCATAGCCAGAGGTATTGCTAGCAGTGCCCACAGGATTGCTGCCATATCCTGAAGGTGTAGTATAGCCTTCATAACCGACAGCAGATGCAGAATGAGGAGCATTCCCAGTAGCCACACCTGGCTTGTACTGTGGCACTGGATACTTGACAGGTGCAGAGCTCCCTGCTGGATATGCTGACACAGCAGCAGATGGGTACGAGGAGGCTGTGGGGGCCTGGGCATAGGCATTGTTACTTGGGCCATAGTTATGCTGATATGCAGTGTGCATGTAAGGGTAGTTGGGAGGCACATACTGATAGCCTAAATAATTTCCAAAATGACCTAGAGGTGGCTGTGCTGCATAAGGATGCATTGGCAGTGGCTGTTGAGGGAGGCTTGGAACTGTTTGTGCACTATTGCCTGGTTGAGATGCAGGGATGCCACCAGGTCCTGATGCTGACATCATGTGTTTCCCACTCTGGACATCACAAGAGATTCCAATATGTGAGAAGATCTGAATGTAGGAGGGGGGGTTTAAGTTTTCCTTTCTTGACATCAAACAGAGAAAAACCATTATACAGCAAGGAATGATTTTGATTGTACTCAATATTTACAGATGCAGTAATATTGACTAAGCAGAATATTGTAATGGCAACCACTGCATCATATGCCCAGGCACAATGCTTACCACATTATGTCCACCTCACCTCCTCTGTCCCTCAGTGTGGAACTTATATCATACATACTAGCCAAGAGCAGGAGCTCACCTCTTGAGATGATTGGAGACTAGAGCCAGTCATAAGGCCAACATTTCCATTATACTTGCTAGCAGTGTTCGATGCAACATATGAAGGATAACGGCCATCACCATCTATCCCTGTCCGAAAGGCAGGGGTATAGTAGCTTGAAGTCGGGTCTGTGTATGGTTGCTGCATCAGAAATAGAAAATTGTCATAGATTTAGAGGTGAGGTCAAAACAATATCACTAAAACAAAATTAAAAAGACATCAGTCTCCTGTTTTCACAACTGCCAACCTCATTAGAAGTTCTTTAACCAACAATGCTACCTCCTATTGTGGTGACTTCCAGAGATATGTCCTAGATCAAACAAACTGAAACACTTCCTAATTTTTTATGCAAACTATATCCTGGAATGCCTGAAACATACCATCAAGCTCGGCAACCGGGAAAGATCTGGTGGTTGAGAATCCAGTGCTTCATATCCATACTGGCCACCAGAAAGTTGAGGCACTAAACCAAATCCTGAATAATTGGCTGCAGGAGGCAGGTATGGGTAATGAGGACCTTGCTGTACAACAGGATCAGGTTTTGGGAGCTCCAATGGTTGGGTCACTTTCACAGAAAGGGGAGCCACCTCATCATTGCTGGTACCCAAGTTCTCCAAAGATGCTGTTTCTGTTTGATGCCCATAACTTTGAGCCGGTGTGACTGGTGGAGGTACACTGTAACCATATCAGGCATTTCAGTAATGGGCATGATGCACCATTCGAGGGAAGTGCAACCTAATATATGCTCTTGAGTCTTTAAGCCCTCAACTAACTCAGAAAGGCTGTCACAGACAACACACATCTTGACACTACAGATGTGTGCATGACAATGGTTCATAAGCAAAGCATCAAAAACTGAATCAAGTAGATCACCTAGAAGGAATGGACTGCTCCAAAGGGACATCAACTCCTGGAGTACCCTCTGTGGTCACAACTTGACCCTTGTCAGCAGTATCAATACGAAACTTTGAGGAAAATATGGTTCCGAAGTCAGCACCAAAACTGCCAAAACTCAAGTTTGTGCAATCTGCTTCAGGCACCTGAAGATGGTTCGGAATCACAACTGGGTGCTGATACTGGATGTTAAGAGACTGAAGGGAATCTACAATTTTTCCCATTTCTCCAATTGTTGTCGGAGGGACCTGTGCATCTATGGCCAATCCCCCATGATCCTGCACTGAGGCTTTGACATTCCATTCCATCCCAACTCCAGGTGCTGCCCTCATTCAAGTAACAACATTAAGTCAAACTCAATAGTAAATACTGTACCTAGCAACACTTCCAGCTCATATCAACGAGAAGAGTAATCTGCCCAAATGAGAAGTTGACTCAATAACCGATGCCACATACCCAAAGTCTCCAAGCTTGTTAAGTCTGAAAAGAAAACATTCCTGTAGAAATCAAAGGGGAGGATACCTTTCTGGGTACCCACAGGCTGTTGCTGGGATGGATACATAGGCCTGCCATTGAACTGACTTCCACCAAGCCCTGGTCCAGAACTGCCAATCCCTCCAGTCTGCTGGGACTGTGATTCATTGGAGCCTCCATCATCCAGTGCAACCGCTTCCTCAGCAGGCTGATCTTGTGTCGAAGGTAGAGAAACAGAGTGGGAGGGAGAAGGGGGTCTTATCACCTGTGCTTCCAGGTCTGTTTCTGGACTACTGGGTATACCAGTTGCTGGTGCAATCTGTGGTTGGAGCGATGCCACACCAGGGCCCACATCTACAGAGAAAGAACCTGAAGGGCGATCTCCAACAGGTCGTTGGTTTCCAACTGTTCCTACATCTCGTTTGATTGCATCTTGTGCTCCAAGGGCTTGAGAAGCCAACAATTGTGGAAGAACTGGATCAGCCGAAGAAGAATGGAAATCAGACTGCTCTGATGAAGGTTCAAGGTGAGCATCTGGTAAGTAAGGTTGGCTCACAGCAGGAGCAAGAGAAGCATGGGATGGTGCCAGTTGACTAGTTGGCATTCCACTTGATCTTAAAATATCTGCCACAGTTCCATGCCCTGATCCCCATGCCCCTTGTAGGACAGGAGGTGAGAATGTGTCAATTGAACTTCCACTCAGAGTGCTCCCTGACTTTGCAGCTGTTGATGGCAGTGTCTGTGCTGGAGTTGATGCAGGACTGCTGCTTCCAAAACTCCACAAATAAGCATCTTTACAACACCAGGCACATGCCCAGAAGGTTTTAAGCAGAAGTTTTCTAATTGGTGTATAATGGGAGAGGACAAACTGGGAAGCTATACAGAACAAAAACCATCCAGTCACATTGCCAGACAATACTGTACTCAGGTCTTTGATTGTCATACTCTCACATTAAGTGTAAAGTATGAGTGGCTTGAAGATTAACTTGTGACTGCTGCAAGGCTACTGGTGCAAAAGCAGTTCATCAGAGTGAGAAGAGATACTAAGCAAAAAATTGTGATTTACGACTACTAAAATCAAAGCAGAGAGTCTAGAAGCTGTTACAGCAATCTTGGTTCATGATACTCACATTGGCCTGTGTGGCAGAGTGGACAAATTTGGGGTTGAAACTGCACTGGAGCTCCGCGAGCTGGGATGGATGCCATTCTCTCTCAATGGAAATGGCTTGCCCCGCCCACTTGAGTACTCTAACCACACAAGTAAATACCACCACAATCCACTGCATGTTCTCAGCAGCCATAAACCCCAAGACAAGTTTTCAAGCACTTGACCAGGGCATGAGACTTCTTTACAGGGACTCCCTGTACAGTTGCAGTTCTGTTCATGATTTGGTATGGTACAAGTCCCACATCTTCCAACATGGTGATGGCTTTCAAGAATCATTTGATCTAGAACAATTCTAAGGTATGCAAACTCCAAATACCTATTTGGCCCCTGGCATTTAAAATACAACAGATCCAACAATTATTGAATAAAAGACAGAAGCAGAATACAAAAGGAGCAAGGAGAAGACACAGAATCTCAGTTAACATTGGAACCTTACATTACAACAGAGACATAGAAATTTGACTGCATATTTCTGCAAAGGAGCAACATGAGACAGAGCTTCATATCTTCATAAGTGAGATGCTACTGGGTCAAAGCAGCACATTTTGAGCTAAAGTTTCTGTGGGGTTCTTGATTGCAGTTCACAATCAAGTGAAAAAAGAGATAGAATTACACCTGCGGAGTGCATACCCTGTGAAGAAAGTCGAGCAACAGAGTGTCCTCTCCCACCTCCACCTCGTCCACCTCGTGTAGGGTTAGTTCCACCACTGCCAGGTCTTGTCCTCAAGTCTGCTGACTCCTTGTTTGCCCCACCCTACATCACCACCTCCAATGGGTGGAAAAGAATCAGCATCACTACATTCAGCAGGTGAGTGTCTGTGAACCATAAGATAGTGCAAAAGGTGAACCTCACCTCTTTCTTCCTGTCTCGCCTCCTCTTTACTTCATGGAAGTTGGCTGCACCATCAAGGCCAAAGCTAAGGCTAGTCAGCACCTTACAGAAAAACAAAAAACAGTAGCTTCTGATAGGCAAATGAATGACAATGATACAAAAGACAAAAAAATGAAAAGCCTCAGGCCTGGCAAAGAACAATGCAGCTCCATTGACTGCTGCAATGGAGCCTTGCAGAAAACCTACTAAACATAATCAGCAAAAACTTTGGAAACAAAAATAGCTACAGCAGTATAGAGGCTGCACACAGCTCTATAAACCCTAATGACCTGTTTCAAAAAAAGCCACAAAGTTCTAATTTTCACCAGCAGAGAGAGGAAGAATGTCGACATAGTCACCTGAAAACTTGACATGTGATCAGTACAGCCACAAATGAAATTCATTAAGGTCATCACAGATGGCACTGGCCATACATGCCTCAGGGGCAACTAGCTGTTACTACAGCAAGCAAGCCAAATTTCTAAAAATACATATAACCAAATCCATTTTAGTGAAGAAAGCTGTGTCGTTCATTAGAGCTTCAATGAGCAGAGAGACACTAAACTAAAATATCCATCCGTGGCAACGTACAACCAGAAGAGATGCTTCCACAAATTCCGGTAAGAGACAGACAGCTCTAATCTCGCTGTAAACAATGTGTCAGGAACAGACAGAAAAAGAAGCGACCTTCTGACGCCGTCAGAGAATCGGCACTGAACATAGAAAGCATACTGATAATGTGAAGCTGTTGGCAAAATGTGTATATGAGAAAGCGAATGCCAGGAAACGACGTAACTTTGACAAACGAGAAGGTAGAGCATGCTGCTGCAAAAAGAGAGAGCATCACAAAGCGTTGTTGGTGAAGAAGGAGAACCGGCAAGCGATGATGATAAGGATGATAATGATGATGATAATGATAATGATGATACCTTGGTTAAGGAGCCGCTGCGCAGTCTCATTCAAGTCCATGTTACATTCCTTGAGCATTGCGTAAATCTCATCTTCGCTGTTCTCCACTATCTCTTTCAAGCTCCGCACTACCTCCATCGCACTAGGAGGTATCTTGACACCTCCCCCTGCCGCTGCTCCAACCCTAGCGTTGATGTTCATTTTTTCGCCGTTCGCCTCCCGTCCTCTCCTTGCCTTTCCTCTCCTCTCCTCTTCTCTCTTATCCCACGCTTAAATGACGGAAACCCCGAGTTAAAGACGGGGATGGATAGATTACTAACAACCCCGAGGAAGATAAGGGAACGAAAAAAAAAGACCCTTGCGAGGCTGCTTGTAACGAGAAAAAAGCTCGGAGAGAAGACGAGTTGCTGCAATGGCGGTAAAGATAGAGAAAGAGTGACAAGAGATAGCTCCGCAGGCAACACGCAAAGTACTTGAAAATGCAAGCGGGAGGTGGAGAAACAGTGGGCGTCAAACCCTAATCTCTGGGAACGCTCTCTTCGAAACGCCCATTAGCGCGGGAGCTACTACGGGAACACTCTGGTCGAAACGCTGATTGGTGCGGGAGCTTTCTCTGGGAACGCTATCTCAACGAGATGGAACCTGGAACGTTTGGTTACGGAAATTAGGTTTGATGGGAACGCACTTTGAGAACGTTGTTCGCGTGTCATTTGCGAATCGCGATCGAAAGCTTTCATCAAAATGAACGCTCTGTTAACTTTACTTTTTTTTACTCTTTTTGAGTAGAAGTAACTTTTGGCGCCCGAAAGTGAATTTTTTTTGTTTGTTTTTAAAATTTACCAGCGTGGGGGGCGGTTATTAGAAAATCGCACCCAACGCCACCGGCGGGTATCATGGCGGTTCCGTAGGGTGAACCACAAACAGTTAACATACCCGGTTCTGACCCACAATCACGGTTATCAGACATCAATTGCCTCATTCTGATATGTAACCATGGTTCTCGAGTTTTTTGGGAGAAGCGAATGTACAATCCCGGTTATCAGAAATCAAATACCCCACTCTGATACGTAAATCCGGTTCTCCAATCTGCCTGTATGTACAAGGACTGGCGCTTTACCGGTTCTTTATGAAATCCGAGGGTTACTGGAGGTTCTGGAAGGGTTTTTTTTAAATCCCCTCCCCCCAACCCAGCAATTCTTGGCAAATACTCAGAACCGGGGGTTATGATCCAAATCAAAGAACCGGCCCACACTGCTATCTACATTATTACTAACTGCTGGATTATTTTTTTTAATACCTTGGAAGGTCACCCATCCCAATACTATTCTGATCAAAGTGGGCTTAACTTGTGAGCTCTAGGGAACCCAATTTTCCTTTTATTTAATTTTTTAATGTAGTGAACGTGACAATCATCCAAAAACTAATTTAACTAAATTTGGCTATTAACAAACTGTGAAAAATAATTAAGCATCCTTATTTGTTTGGCTACCTACTTGAACCATATAGAGAAATGTGGTGATTTTTTAAGATTTTGATTTTTTTTTTGAATTTTGGTGATTTCTCTAAAAACATTATTTAATTTGTGGCAAAAAAATCCAAAAGTTTGCGCACACAAAAAAGGCTATTGTGGGGGACATTGTAAACTAGTGGCATGTACATTACTATCTTCATTGGCAAAAGGTCTTTAAATGACCTCCAAAAGCGCATCCCCTCTCTTTCAAATAAGGCCTACTTAAAGGCCTAGTAAAATTCTTGTAGTGTATTTGGAGGGCACCTAAAAAAGGTAATATTGCCTTGAAAGAGAGGAATGTCTTAACTTGTAAGGTCAGTTTTTATTTTACATAAAGGTTGAGCCACATTTTGTTTTTTTATAGGCTTAAAAAAATTGTTACTTCTTTTTCTAAATCTTTAAAATTCTGAAAATATAATACTAAAAGAATGAATTTTATTTTAAATTTTATTTTATTGATTATGGTTGGATGATTCCCAAAAAAATCAATATATAGATAAAAGTCATAAACGTGATCAAAATGAATATCAAACTATATGGGTGAGTTTAACACACAAATTTTGAATAATTAATTTTTATAATTTGAAATTTGGCATGTGAGTTTTTTAATTTTGAACTTTTTGATGAGTAAAAAATATAAATATTAAATGCATAATCAATATTGTGACTCTCTTGTTGTCCTTGTGATCAATTGGTTCACAACTAATGCATTTGGTTGTATTATGCCAAGGTTCAATTGTAGTTTTAATTTGAATTTTTGGAATTTAAAATAATTGGGTTGATTTTTTTAATTCACCAAAAAAACAATTATGCCAAAGCTGCCCATGTACTACAATATCAAATATTTCAATAATGTTAAATAATTTTTTAAAACTTTGATCAAAGTAATAATACTAATATTTTAAAATGTTTGTATGCCACCAAGAAAAACTTACATTTCTACACTAAATGTGTTTATGAAGAAGCAAGATTGTCTAAGCAAAGTTTACACTAAAACAAGTATGTTTGAACAAATTAACGTTTGTTTAAACTTTGACTTAAATCTATTTCTACCAAATCCATAGGAAACAAATGTTTCAAATGTGACAAAAGGATTTGAAATCCAATTGTCAACACTAAAAATAATTTCGACTGTTGGTTTAAATTGAATGTTTGAAATCAATCAATCAAATGTATGCATTTACAATTTAACAAATGCAATAATGCAATGACTAAGATCTCCCAAAGTCATTCCTTTGAAAACCATGGTGTAGTAAACCCTCTTTATAATCACGCCCTTGGTGATCACTTTTTTTTGTGACATTAATGAATTGTGATTTAGATATGTATAGTCACATGCCATATAAACTTTACAAATTTGTGACTATAGGCCAAAAAAAAAATCAAATATAAAATAAACTTTTATGTTAGAATAAAAGTGTCAATTGTTTTTTTTTTTTTTTTAATTTTTTAAACATGGGTTGTTTTAATTGTATGCATTAAAAAATGTTTTTTTTTCCCCTCTTCAACTAGATTCATTATTTTTAAGATGGTTACCAGAAAAATGTGTGACACAAACAAGAATGTGACTAAAATGGGCATGATTATATTATAACCTAAAATATGTTGCATAATACATTGCATCTTTCATCCTTTTCATGATGATTCCTCTATTAATCTCATTAGTAAGATTTTTCCATTTAAATTTTAAAATATCTTCAATTATTCATTTACTTAACAAAAAGAATGAATTCTTTCCTACTGGTGTTTTAATGAACCACATCTTTAATGTGTCCAATTTATGTTTAAAAGCAAGGAATAATGAATTGGGTGGAGTATTTGAATTTTTTTTTTAATGCTACATGAATGTTTTCTATTTACAAATATCAATTATTTGCACAACACCAACAACATAGTATTTTATAATTGAATAGTGATCATTTGTTGAGTAGTGGTTGACATCAAACTTCAAGTCCTTGTGGTGGCCTTGCTAGTGCATGCATTTAGTAAAACAAGAATAAACACGCAAACTTAAAATTGAAAAAGAAAAAAATGAGTTAAAAGCAAAAAAATAAATGGTGAAATGATAATGATAAAAAAAAAACCACATAATAGAAAACATAAAAAGAACCAAAAGATAATTCTTAATATATATAATAGCCCAAAAAAATTAAAACCTTTTAAAAGATGTCAAAAAAAAATTTCAATTTTTCAATAATCATGAGCATCCACACTTTTCAATTTGACCTCACCATCGATCACAAAGTTGTAAGTGCAAAGGTAGTTAAATCTCTAATGTTTAATCCTTGAATACTGTTCATTTATTATTATTTTTTATTTAGCATCAACCTCTTCACAACAAAAATAAAGCATCAAACTTTTTTGGTGTTTTAGTAAAGATTAATTATAATCAATTGATTTCATTTACTACAAGTTTGATCAAATCATATGTGTGCTATATTCAAACATCAAAAACATTATTTTCCCACAATTTACAACATAAGAACTTCTTGAGGTTTGATTATTTCAACTTTCTTGGGATCAAAATCCATAAACCTTGTGTCTAAAATCTCATTTTCAACTTCAACTTCCAAATTTACAAATTTACAAAAAAAAATCCACATTGACAAGGATCCAAGAAATCATGCGTCAACAAACAAACTAAACAATACATTGACAATAGGGTTCATATTACATAAAATGCAATCCCATCATCCTCAAAATAATTTTTAATTTCATCTTTGTTAATTTCATTTCCATCGTGGTCCTCAACATCAACGAGACTATTCAACCATTTTCAACGACACTTGAAAAATGGCCAACACACCACTTTCAAGACAAATTTCATACTACAATCCAATGAAAACTAATTTGCCTCGACAAAGTGTAAATTGTTTAATGGGCCAAATAGTAAAGGTTTGAAAATCCCTCGCAAAGGGAATTATTGTTTTTAGTTCGCCAACCCAATTTGTTGACTACAAGTTGATTTTGTTCACAATTGGTTACACTTTTATTGATTTGCTTTTAGGTTTTACATACCACTAAAAATATTACATCTCAACTTTAATGTTCATGGGTTGGGGAAGGGCAAAAAATTATAGTTAACACAAGATGTTAAACTTGTAATACCATATTGTTTTCCTTTTATCGGTGGAGGTGTTTTTAATATGCACAAAACCAATCACATAACTTTTGGGAGATTGAAATGGGAATAATAATAAAATTTTGCAATTAATTTAATATTAACATCAATGTAAACACACAAAAATAAATAATGACCAAATTTACAATTTAAAATAAATAAATAATGTTGTTAGCATGTAAAAGTGGGGGTACAACAAAAAATTAATTGGAAAAATCAAGCAAAGAAAAAAATGACAATAATAGACATCTACCTAAATAATAAATTAAAATCACTATTCAAAATTGATGTATTATCAAACAAAACCAATATGCTACATAATATTACAAAAGACATGAGTAACAACACAATTAATAAACAATGACATACTTGTAGAATCAAATTTAATTAAAACATGTAATAACCCAAAAAATTAAAATTTTAAATACATAATTATGTAGCACATAATTGTTTTAGAAAAATAAAAAAATACACCACCAACCTATGAAAAAATTCCGTGTTGCATAAATTAGAAACATAAGCTCAAGAAAAATATGTAAGGAATAAAAAAACCCTTTAAGATATCAAAGATAATTTTTTTTTAAACCAAAATGTTAAATAAACAACAACAAAAGGGCAACTACATAATGCATATGTATATGTTGCATAGATTTAATTTTTGCAAGTTACAAATAAAACAATTAAAAAATAATAAAGGTCAAAGAACATATCAAAATGAGTCTATGAATAAAATAAGTGTGAAGCATAACAATAGAATTATTAGCAAGGAAAACACATGTAAATTTCAACAAACAAATAATTATGGAAAATGTCATAATTTTAATCTTAGACTTGCAACCAAGTTTAAGGTATAAAAGGGGGAGTGGGCCAAAAAAATGTAACGAGATTCAAACACACGCTCACAAATGTGAAAAAGCAAGTCCCAAATGGTTTTCCCACTTTGAGAACCATAATCCTATAATGTTTTGAATCTTTGGATCAAAGGTTCAAATAATAAATGATGTTTAAATTGTGGGGTTTTTATTTTAAAGATTTTAAAATGTAAATATCTAAAATGGGATTGGATTTTTCATCTAGAGATTTGAAGTTCAAGTTATGGTCAAAAAAGTGATTATTAAAACCTAATAAAATATGTCAAAACAATTTTAATTATATCAACAAATATAATGTTCAAAAGATCTTTCCAAGGATTACAACTTTATGGTTGAAAGTTCCTCAATTGAAGTTATGTGCATGAATTATGGGCTTGCAATGTCACAAGATTCATAATTTGGCAAAATTGGGAATTTTTGAGACTACTTCTCAAGAGTCCCAAGACTTTTTACCATTGTGATGTAATCATAATCACTCATCACATGACATAATATAGGGAGGGAGTAATGGGCTCCCCCCAAATCTAAGTTGTGATTTGCTTCATGAATTAGGTTGCACATGGTTTGTCCATGCATCATTTTGGTTCTAATTTGCCTTAATTGTCCTCTTTCTTAATTGTTGTAAATTGATTCCACCTTAAACTATTATTTATGAATTATTTTTAGTCCCATCCCAAAGTTCCCATGCCTTTCTTTAATGTGAAATAATAGAAAAATGAAATATATAACTACAAAACATGTACAAACTTAAATCATTACAATGATTGTGAATCCAAAAAAAAAATGACAAAAAAATTATGAAAAAAAATGAACATAAACAAATAAAGGTAGCAAATGTATTTTAAAAATAACACACCAATTATAAAAAGATGGTTTATATAGGCTTAGATGTAAATATCAACTAACCACTTGGACTAATTTGCAGCATTCATATACATGGATTAGTAATTTGAAGTAATGAACACCATCAATATTGGCATAATGAAACATTTGAAAATCCTTGA
>Ga0116227_10003136_pt1 | contig 37030 bp, 25 predicted proteins | sample S1TSphgellanicum_FD_89693 | JGI IMG/M metagenome (GOLD analysis project Ga0116227, IMG submission 89693) | Host-associated microbial communities from peat moss isolated from Minnesota, USA - S1T2_Fb - Sphagnum magellanicum MG | ecosystem: Host-associated > Plants > Peat moss > Unclassified...
AAGCAAAGCACTTGTACGTCTTTGATCTTGTAATGTTCGTCTGAAAGAGTCAGTAGGCAGTTAGTGTGTTGTGTGAGATCGAAGGTCTGAATTGTGTGGAGTAGATCAGGAGAACATGGACGCCTGGGTTTGTTGAAGGCAGTCAGTGTGCTGTGTGTTTTCGGACCCTCTCTTTTTGGTTACAATACATTATGTTATAATAATGATGATGATTATAATGTTTGTAAGTTGTAAAATGTTCTTCCATTGAGAATATAGATGTCTTTGGTGTTATTTTTATTTATCCATGAAATTGAAATTGAGTTTTTAAATTAGTAAAAAAATGGTATACTACTACCAAATAAAGTGTTTCAAGCAAGTTTTATAATGTAATTGGTGTACATTTATTGAAAGAAACAAACATGAAGGAATTTCATATTCAAGTTTATATTGATTTATTTTGATTTTTAAGGCCCATGTCAACTTAATGTAATTTCTAAAAAAATTCAAAATAAATGAATTTAAAGTTGTGATACTTTTAGGATTTTATGTACATCTAGTTTTGACTACATTTGGGTCCACCGTAACATGCAAACACCCTCCAAAGCTTTTGCATCAAATTCCAAATCATTGGAATTTTTCAATAAATGAAAATCGGAAAGATTTTCCTTTAGTGTCAAGTCGATGTCCTAGTTATCGCATCCCTTTCCCCTTGTATTTGATATTCTAATGCTCTTGGAGCTAAATCCTAAAACTTGTAAGGTTTCAATTTGTTGACATTGACCAAGATGGGGTTGGGATCAAGTTTGTCCACTATGACTAATATTTACAATAAAATATATTAGGCAAAAATATTTAATCATGTATTTAGGCCAAACCACCAATTTTTGAATTTCCCTATATGTGTTTTCCTAGCTTTTGGGGAACCACATGACATAATAATATTCCCCCATTGAAAATAATTAATTCCTATATGTTGATGTGCTTAGATAACATGGTTCTATTGATGTTTTCACATAGTCTTAGCTATCTCTTGCCTTGACTCATCCAACCTCTCCAATTTTGACAATATATTGTTGGTCAAAATTTTGATTAGGGCAAATTCCTTGGAGGTTTGAGAATTGATGGTGGGTAGCAAATACTCTATAGGCATCATGGGGTGGAGTCCATAAACTAACTCAAATGGGGTATGCCTTGTTGCCACTTTGAATGTGGTCTAACACATAATGAAATGTATGAAAATGTTCAATCTATTTTGTCATTGATTATTATAGTCAATAGTGTTCTAATGACCTTGTTGGTGGATTTTGCTTGGCCATTACCCTAGGGAAAGTAAGTGGTGGAGTTGGTGCATTTCATCAAAAAATGGGTATTGAGAATCTCAATTGCTACATTGATGAAATGCACACCTCGATCATTCACCAATGTGAATGGGATCTAAATATGGTAAAAATGAATTCATAGATGGACTTGGCTATGACTAAAAGGGTATTGGTTTTAAGTGTTTTAGCTTCCACCCATTTGGTAGCATAATTAATAATTACCAAAATGTATTTATTTTCAATATACTAACCAAAAGCCTTAATGGGGCCAATAAAATCCAAGCCCCAATTCACGAAAGGTTTTGCTCACAATGTAGTCACCAATTTGGCAATGCTAATATTTACCAATTTGTTTATACATTGACAATCATCACAAGATTAATAGTATTGTAACACATCCTTGTGTACTTTAGGCCACCAATATTTGGCATCCAATATTTTCATGATCATGATGTTTGGGAAAAAATGTCCTTCCACATTCTAATGCATTTCCTATAAAACAATGGGGGTTTAGTATGGATGCAAACATCTTTTGAGCACTTGATCATTCCTATGTTTACATAGTTGTCCTTGAAGCAATGTGAAAGGCATGGCTTTGACAACTAATTTCTTCTTTTGTTCTTATGAAAACTACACCAAAAAATTCTAGATAGTATTGAAATAATCTTGAACTTCCTATAGCCAAATAGGTTGCAATAAAAACAAAAAATTTATGGTCTAATTCAAAATTCTTGTGTATTTTTATAACATCCAGTAGTCTTGATAGAACATTACAACAAAATGAGACCATTTTGGTTTGTACACTATTGAAAATTTATACTTTAGAAAAATGAGTAACAATTTGGTTATCCTCTTAAAAATTATGGTTTTTTAATCAAATAAACAAGTGCCATGTGATGCACATAAAAGACAAATTTGTTGCCCAAATAAATAGTGCCTACGTTTATGCAAGGCATAAAGCATAGCTAGTGCTTCCCTTTCAACAATAGTGTAATTTTTCTTGCATTGTTGAAAAGATGGAATGCACAAGCAATGGGGTGGTCACATAATAGGGTTTTGAGCAAGCATAACTATTATTGCTAGATTGGAAGCATGTGTGTGTACATGAAATTCTAGATCCCATGTTGGAACAATCAAGATTGGAACATCCATGTATTTCTTCTTGATAGTCTCCCATGCCATTTGACATTCTAGAGTTTAGTCAAATGCTTTAGCCTTCCTTAATAACTTCATTTAATCGAGGCCATGATGAAAATAAAATCTCCAATGAAACAATGATAAAATTGGGCCATACTATTGGAGACTTGGATGTTTTTGGGACTTTTTGGAGGTGGCATGTTAACAATGGTAAAAATCTTCTTGGGACCAAATATTTTCCCTCTTTGGATACAATGTACCCTAAGATCACTCCAAAATATTATAAAAACACACATTTTCCAAGGTTAAGGCTAATATTAAATTTTTGGCATTTGTTAAAACACAATTGCAGTTTGTCCATATGTGTTTTCAAGTCATCAAAGATTTGTACCAATTTGATAAAATGACTACATTATCAATGTCATTGAATAAGAAAGGAAGTTCAAAAAGTACTTTACTCACCAAGTTGCAAGCATAAACTACATCATTATGCATCATCCATGAACAAGTTGCCATGCAAGGTTTGAGTAGTAGGAAATGTTTTTCAATTCAATTCAATAACACCTACCAATGTTCTATTGATATTAAAATATGAAAACTCCAATGGAGCTTCAAGCCTCAACACAACACCAGGTGTGTCAATGTAATCATCATATGTGTTTGCCATATTCATTGATTTCTAAGCTCTCTATGGAAGATGACCTTGCTTCATGGTGTTTTAGGCATTCCAAAAAAACACCTATTAAACTTGTGAAGGGAAAACAAAGGGTTTATCAAATTCATGTAGCATGTGTCAGAAATTTGCAAGTAAAAAATTGGCATCATGTCATGATGTTCATGGATGCCCATGCCATTTTCACACAATTTTGCCTAAAGGTGACAAGTCATGTTTGCCCTTCCATATTGGGTTCCCCTTCCCATAATAACATTCAATTGTCCATAATGGGTTAATACTTTGTGTTGTAATCCAACATTTTTTGAACCATGCCCCCATTCCACCATAATGTGTAAGCCTCCATGGTTTTTAAATGGATGGCAAGGTGCTTGATGACACCTGGATGTTTACATGGGGAATCTAATACTTCTACCAATTTTTTTTGCATGTCTTTCATTTATCATGTATTTTTTGTGTCTTTTTTACCAACTCGATTGTGCTTAAGATGTAATTGAACCTTTCAATCTACATTTTATGCATCACACCATAACCACCTTGATTGTATTGACTTAACAAAGGGAGCACATTCATTGTGCTTGGAATCCATAGGATGCCCTAACTTCCTATTTGGGAAAGAAGATTTCAAGCCCCCTTTTCCATCCATGATACTAACCATGTCTTCCTCTTCAAGAAATCCTTGCTAAATTTTTTTTTTGCCCACCATGTCACATTATCTCATAATTCCATGTCCTCCACAATTTAATTTGCCTTGTCTTTTGCTAGATAAAAATATCCCAAACTATTGCATCAAATTTGACATTGTGTCCTTAACCTTGCATTCAAGCCACTCCAAAAACCTTGCAAAATTCTATAGCTCAATATATTCTAGGGAATTAAGTAGTTCCACTAAAAAATTTGATTACATGACATGTTTATATTTATTTAGGCCAGTTGTTTGCTTACTCATAAAAGGGAAGGTAAACCATCATATGTTCTTTGAAAAAGTCCAAGATAATCTCCTAAAATTATCGCATGGCAATTTGTTTAAGGTTATCTACTACAAGCCTTTGTCACTTTTGAAAATGGGTTGATGAAGTGTTCTCACCCCTAAATAATTTTGATGGCCCTCATTTTTGAATGGTTTGTGATCGCACATTAAAAGGCCTTCCATATGGATCATTTAGTGTCTATGATAAAGTTAGGGGTTTAAGGTTAGATTGTCTCTTTCAAGGTGGTTGGACAACATCACTTTAATCTAGCATGCCCAACAACCCTTAAAACCTTCCAAGTAATAATTATTATGAGCAATTAGAATTTTGAAAGGTCAAGGTTTAATAGTTTCCATACTTTTGTGAAAAGGCCAACAAAACTCCCCATATATCTAATATTTTAACCTCTTCAAGTCACTCAAGGTTCTAAGCAATTGTTGTAAGTGTGTAACCAAAGACAAAAAACCCAAAGAAAAAAAATGGAGGCAAAAAATGAAACCAGGATTTTCTTAAAACTTCATATAGTCTTAACTCAATTTAATTGCAATTAGATGATCATAATAGTTTTTAACCACCATGGGAAATTGCATGTGCATTTGGTCACTAGGTTTGGACAGTTGGTGATTGAAAAGTAAAGTGGTCATTTAATGGCAATCAAAAATCTTTTAGCCATTTGATGGTAACCAAAATATGGAAAGGGTTTATGACTAAAATGGCGTTATATTGTCTATGGTGACCAAATTGAGGTTTTTGGTTTTGGTTGCCAAGTGGGGTTTTTTTTTCAAAATTTGGACAATGGTGTAAGTTTGTGAAAAATAACCACAATAATGTTTAAAGGCTCAAACAAAAAATTGAAAGAAAAGTGATGGTTAAGGTGAATAACTTTTATATCAACTTCTAGATTACCACTATCTTTTATTTACCAAAATAAACATTTTTTTCCAAGTGTATTGCACCAATTGTAAAAAGATAATTTAGGTCATACACATCAAAGAAGAAAGGTTTCAAATTATGTTTTCAAACATGTAATATATGAAAGATGACAATTGAAATCAATTTGATTGTCATTAGATGGCCAAAATGAGTTGAAAACATTCCAATTATATTCGAATGGTAATTGAAATTGATTTCAACTGTTTAATTGCAATCAAAATTGATTTTATTCACCCAATGGTGATTGAAATTGATTTTGGTCACCTTGAAACATATTTAGGGCTTAAGATAGTCATCAAAATATGTATAGTTGCCATCAAATCAAATTAGGCAGTAGAGGGTGACTGAACCTATTTCAATTACCATCTAATGATTTGCTATGCTTTTGATATCATGCCCATTTAATGACAACCAAGTTGTTTTGGTTGTCATGTAGTCTTGACCAATTGTTCAAGATTGTGGTTAAAATCCATTCCTTCTAAGTAATCAATGTAGATCGTAACTAGTTCAAGCCCACATTTAAGTCATCTCAAGTTGATGGAAAAATGACATGATGTAAAACTTGAGGCCCTTCAAAATGTAATCATGTTAGCATATGATGGATGGCAAAACATGCCCCAACCATGGATATACACATTGTGTTCCACCTATGTGTGGTGGTGCCACATTGATAAAAAATGGTCAACAATTCAACATGAAACTCATTATAAAAATATGCCACCCAATTTGCAAGTTACCAAGACACACAAATGAAAGCACGTGTATGGCTCCATGGACATTGTTCACCTTGCAACCATCTTGGTCAAATTCCACTTTCAAGCCTTTTAATCGTATATGGTATGATCATAAGCACTCAATGCGGCATGTTGCAAGTGCACATGGTAATGACAAGGAACCCAATCTTTGGGAAAAACCTAGATGCCTTTGATTATGACATAAATGGTGTATACGAAGGTGGCATTGGGGTTCAGGCTTATTGGAGGACCATTCTAAGTGGTCAAGGGACCAATGTGCATCTATATCAAACACAAGTGGCTCCACCACCATTATGAGAAATCTTGTCCATCATAACCACAATACCTTGCAACTAGATTTTTAAAACAACTAATATACAATTACACTACAACTAAAGCATGGAAATTTAGGCAATTAATAAATAAAATGCCATGTTAAAAATTTACAAAATTGTATTATACCTGCAACTTAGTTTCAAATGGAACATTTATATGATGTAATGTACACATCGTACATATGACATACATTCAATCATGTTTGACTAAAGCAAGTTGCATTTCATTTGTGTGTGGCAAATACATTACAATTGGGTGTAAATGTAGCACCCAATCAACAATTATGTAATTATTATACAATGTTAACACATACAATTGTGCCATGTGTATACATTTCCACCACCCATTATATACATGATATTTGCAACTAGTTTTCAACTATGATTCCCATTGATACAATTAATTGTGCTATTATGTTACCATTATATTACCACTATAAAAATGTTACTTTTCCACTATTTTGTGATTTTTTTTCAAATGATAATAAGTTAATAACTAAAAAAATTCATATTTAATCCTTAAAATCTAATAATGAATTCATTTTTAATGACTTATTAACTATTACATATTAATTAATACTTGATTTACTTATTTATTATGATATAATTAATTAGTAAAAAATTAATTATAATCTGAGTTAATAATTTTGATTATATAATTAATTCAAATAACTAAGTATCAAATAATCAAAATATTTAATTTTGGGAATCCATATGATTAATTATCTAATAACTAACTAACTAATTATTCTACTATTTTAGATGATTAATTATTGATAATAAATTCACATATTTAATTATCAAATAATTACACATTTAGTTGTATAATTTACAAAATTAAAAACAAGCACACAAAATGTGGGAAACTTTATTTTTTAGTTGCAATCCAATTTGCAACTAATGTGCAAATAAAAGATTCAACTCATATATTTTGTCTTTGAATTTCATGTCACAAATTATATAAAGACTTGGTGTATTTTTTGTATGCTCACATTAAAATACATGTGCCAATTTGGGATGAGTTCAAAAAAACTTAACCCTAAATGAAAAACATAAAATAAAATAAAAATATTTACTTGGTTATACTTTAATTCATTTACCTTTATATTTTCCTACTTATTTGCCTACCTAGGTAGGTAAGTAGGTATGTAGTGTAGGTAGGTAGGTCACATGTACACTAAGTATGTAAGTATGTCCTACCTACTTATCCCTATGTCTTAACCTACCTAGTTATTTAAATATATATCTATTTATTTATTTTCAAAATCCAATTAATATTCCATGTGGCATCTTTTGACTATGTCACATATCACAAGCTGAAACCATATAAAATAAATAATCATAATTGATGTGGAAATCACTCAAAAATCCCCGTAGTGCCATTTGTTAGATTTTGATGGATTAATGAAACTTGTATGATGTCACATTGGTAGTTGAAGTAGAGTTGCACATTAGTTATTATTAGAAAGTTGTAATTAAATTGCACGAGTTGGATATGTATACAATTTCATATACAATGAGTTACATCCATTGCAATTCATACAACTTGTCTAATAACATTCACACCCATTGAAATACATTAAGGTGCAATGAATTACAAATAACCCCATTTTCTCATAGTGCACATCTTGCAATTACTCCTCAACCAATACCACTAATGTCAATTAATGCACCCTTGTCAATGGTGGTCATGGAACCACATGGTAATTGTTCCCATGGTTGTGAACCAAATTGTTGAACACTCATTGGAGCAAAGTCTCTTTTATTCATTTGGGCCAACATTTTTGTCAAGTTTAAGCATAGATGAAACCACGAATAGAGACCTAAAGGCCTAAGAGCAAATGGAGGTGAATTTGGAGGTTGTGGTTGAAATGGTATCATATGATCCACTTGACATGAGAGTTCACCAAATAGGGCACAAATAAGGGGCAAACACACTTAAGCCACTTTTATATTCTAAGGCAAACCTAAGGGCTAATATTGTAAAACATGCCTTTGAAGCACTACAAGGAGTATTGGGGACAATGTAGGCCACACTACATGAAGTGGAGTTAGAGTGCAATGTGTGCATGAACAATTGGGCATAATTTCCAAGTTGCGCGGCCTCAATTTTTTTATTTCTCAAGCAATTGACCTTTAAAGTTGTTAGATCAAAACATGATTATAACAAACCCCTAGTCATTTAAACCTTATTGAGGGCAATTTACTCATCCAAATCTAGCAAGTTTAGGCTTGTTGGAAAGCTATCAACCAGGTGCTTCACCATATAAAGTCTCATGATTTGTATTTTAATAATGACCAAGATATATTAGAAATAAAGAGATAGTTGGAAAACAAAAACTTCCAAGTACAATTTTTTTACTTACACTACAACAAAAGGTGTCCCTGTACGCCAAGTGATTTCACTGGATTTTGAGTGAATTTGCTGGTTGTAATGAACGGGGACCAATGAAGAAGTAGTGAATTCATTGGTCTAGTGAATGGGGACTAGTGAACTACACCCACATTTTGTAGTGTTGTTATGATATGGAAGTCCTAAATCATGGTTCACATTACGTTTCCATGGCATAGTTAACATGTACAAATATTCTATCACCAAATAATCTCACAAGAGCTACCTTTTTAAGGAAAAAAAATGCTCTAAAAAATCTCTTGAAGCCCTGAAAACACACTTTTAAGATGATGACACAAAAGGAAGGGGAAAAATACCAAAACCTTGATGGGTAATGGGAAGGAAAAGGGGAAAGATCATGTGCTTAATGGCCAATGGAAGGTTCCACTTCCATCAATCTCCTTAATCTAATCACCATTTTTTATTACTGAATTGTTAATTTCCTTTGTTCATATTGACCACATCATGGAATTCGTGTGATTTTGGTATGAACCTATGAAATTTGGTAAGTTTGTGATGAGGGCATATCATTCATTTTCAATTTAATTGTTGTAGTTATTTGGTGTAATGTTTTGTCCATGTTCCATATTTAAGAATGAATCGTTGCTCATCATTATGTACATTTGGTTGCTTCACCTTGTGAAATTTTTGTTGATAGATTTGTTTTTCAAGGTGGTACAAAACATTGGATCCAATTTGTAAAAACTTCAAGTCACACATGTGGAAAAACAACTTTAAAAAAATATCCTTAAATTAAGCTTGTCTAAATGGCTCCACCCTTGGAATGAGTTGTTCGTGGGTGAAAGTAAGGTAAAGTAGATGATTCACTGCTTTGTGTCAAAAAATTTTTACCAATAACTATAAAAAAACTTGGATATATTAAAAGTAAAAACATTATTTTTATAAAATGACTAATATGATGATAATTTCACTTTATGATTATAATGTTGAAAATTCCCATTTTGAAAATAAATTTAAGTAGATTTTTTTTAATGCATTTACTTGCAAGAAATTTTCAATCTTACAAAATGGGTTACAAGTAAATGAAATATTATGTTAAGGGGTAGGATGAGTATATGATTTTGGATGAACAAGGCAGTTAGGATAGGGACTAATTAAGGAACTTAATTAGTTTGAATTTTGAATTTTTGTTTTTTTTAATCATGATGATGTGATTTGGGATAGTTCAAAAGGTTAGAATTTTGGAAAATAAAAATGATTGATAGGCATGGAGTTTAGAAAAGAGTAGGAGCTATAGGTACGTGCAACACAAAACCACAAATTTTGTTTTGATATAACACAAATTTTAAATGTTAAATTTATTTTTTTTCACAAAACATGGGACAATGTTGTAATTTTGATTCATATTTTTAGTAATACAGAGAAGCACAAACTTTTGCAATGAATTCTATGTTCATTTTGTTGTGTGAACTTTTTGTAGTATTAAATTATGATGAAATGAATTGTAATATTTTTTTTGGAGTTTTTTACAATGTATTATAAAGTGCAGATTTTGGTTATATGCAATAACCATGAATTTAATGTTTTAATGAATGGAAATGTTAAGTTTGTTGGTATTTAAGGCAAGAATAATGAATGTATGCATGTGAAATGTAAATATGTTGTTACAAAAATGTGAAATATTATGCAAGAACTTAGATTTTATTTTACCATTTGGCAACCATCATGTGGGGAATTTTTTTTTCTGTTCTTTCATTCAACAATGGGAAGGTTTTCTACAAATTTTGTTGTATACTATAAATGAAAGTGTTCAAACGAGTACTGTTGTTTTTTTCAATTCATAATTTAAAGTGGTATGTTAGAAAGTATTAGAGGTTTCAACGGTTGACATCGTAAGGACTATAAAGTGATCTATAGACTCTTAAGATGAAGAATTGTGAAACAAAATGAATCGTATGGTGACTCAGAGTTTATAACGACAATTGGACTTGGAGGTAATTTGGCAAGTTATTGAAAACCAAACAAAAGATAATCTTGAAAATAGAAAGGAGTATGTAGGGCTTATAGATACCCCATATTGGAATTTGTTGTTGGATAGACGAATTTTGAAAATAGAGGAAAGGCCTACAAGGCACAAGTTGTTTCTACCACAAGAGGTGGTACAATGAGACGTATGGATTGGGGGTTTTTAAAGGAGGCACAATTTTAGATGACGATATCCATCGAAAGAGATGTAGTTGATTACTCATCCGAATGAGTGGATGCAATATACTTTTCAGCAGCAATCTGTGGTTTAAAGTTATAGAAATCAAAACATAGTAATGATTTCTATAGTACCTGATCAATTGCAGGAAATCTCAAGTCCAAAGTCGGTGACTAGTTGAAGGAGGGACGTTACAAGAGGTATACAAGCCAAGTTTATGTATCAATCTGCATCTCCAGATTATTATGAACTAGTGGAACACTGGGAGGTGGATGAAAACACCAATGTTGATGTGTTTGAGGAGATTGACGAAAATTACCCATGATCATTTAAATATGCAAAGGCACAAGTGAATCTGTTGGATGAAGTACCATAGTCATATTCACAGCAAGGGAATCTAGAGTTGGATCAAACAAAGTACATAGTTGAAACACAAGATCATGAATTTGTGGATTTGAAGATTATTACATTACTTTCAAAGGTTTGTGCATTCTATGAGGAAGAAAAACATGTAATCATGGATTGTCCTTTTGTGCCTTTTCACATTAGAGCATGTATAACTAGGCATGTGGAGTTACGAAATGTGGTAGGAGCATTAATGGATCAACCACAAGAACAAGAATTAGGAATTTCTGTAGTCTAGAATAGATTTAAAGGCATGGAGTTAAGAAGCTAATTGGCACAGAGTCGATAGATTCGTCCATCTATTTAAACCAAGAGTAGAGAACCAAAAGGGTATTCACATCCACATACTGCACCATAGAGGATACCAATGGGTAACCACAAATTGAAACATCATCGATCTCGAGTCAACACAACTCCACCAATAATGTTAAAAGTGACAATTGTTGAAACCTGGAAACAACATGCTAAAGTAGGAGTTACTCAATCACTTGATGCAAGTATAACAACTATAGGAGTGGAAACAATTGTTACACCCAACATAGATGTTGTAAGAAGGGGAGGTACTAATTGGATCTATAACAAAATTGGGTAATAGCTTAGGTGGAGTCTTGACAAGAAGGAATTTGAGTCAAAGTTCGACACTACTAGTAGTTACTACTAAAGTTGTTGGCACTCCTCAAATGGTGTTTACTAATCTGATAACGACTATCCATGTGAATAGGACTACATATTGATCACTGATGAGCTCAATGGCTATTGGAAGGTACAAAAGTGAAAATGCTGTAAATCCAAGAGGAGGATACCAAGAACCATTTGTTGTAACTACACTAATTATTGACCACAAAGATGGCCATTATGTTAAGCCAAATAAGGTAGCTTTTAAGTATCTTGATTTCAAAAAAGATGTTGATCTAGATGTTGATGTCAAAGTGTCCAATTCTGTAGTAAAACTAAATGTAGAGACTTCTAAAATATATATCAACAATGCATTTAGCTATACACTAAGAAATATGGCATTGAACTAGTGCCATAATTACATGTCAGAATTTCCTAACTGTATTTTTTTAGAGCTTACATAGGCATTTTGCAAATGTCATCAAAAGATTCAGAATGATGAGCAAATATACATGGAGCTAAAGAATATGATGTCATGGCTTGGATCCAACAACACAAAAATAGGGTACATAGATTAGTTTCAGCAGTATTGCCATGTCTCAGTGTTGCAGCAGTGTAGTAGTGCAGCCACGTTCGAGCCACGTCTCAGCATCTCTCGGCGTAGGCCATCAAAGATGATCTAGTATAGGATAGTTCAGGGTTATAAAAGGAAATGGTCTGGGGGATAGCCTTCTAGCAGACCAACACCAGTTGATGGATTAATAGAGCTCCTAGTCCTCCAGTATTGTCCTATCTTGTCTTGTCTTGTCTTGTATTTCCCCGCTTGATTATAGCCAGGTTTCCTTGCCTTGCCTCGCCCTAGTCCGGTCCATAATAGTTTGGTATGCTCCTTCTTTTGTTCGGAATCAGTAGCCTCGTTACCATTGTCATCACTAGTAGCAACATGATCTATAGTAGTTTTGTTGTTGTTGTTGCAATGGTGGTGCAGATGTCATGGCAGTTTTTCCATCATCCTCGCCATCATGCCCTCTTTCTTATGTGCCTATTGTTGTTGTTCTTCACGATCTTCTACAGTCGGGTGATTAGTGTTTGACTCGATTTTGCTTATTCTTGTGGCTTGCCGGATGCATCTCCACCAGTCTGCCATAGAAATCCATCTATGCCAGCGCCAAGCTCAGTCACATTTTTTTCTTTTTTACCTTTTGCAGAGTTGGAATTGCTAACTACAGTAATTTTTGCGGACACTGGAAGATCAGACTTGCTCATTGCTCCTCCATTGATTTTCGTAGGAATTTGAATATCGACATTTGCAGAAGTTGCATTCTTCTTCTGGCTTGCTGCAGTTTTGGGCGTTGTCGCATCCAAATTCAAACGGGATCATACCCATTCTCTTGAGATTTTTGTTGCTTCAGTTCAAAACCGCCACCGTTTGCATCGAATCCAGAGGCAGAAATCACGTTAGAACCGAGTGCAGTAACACCATAACAAGACTCTTGCTGGACCTCAAGCCTCCCTGTAACCTTCAACCTCATCGTTATCATTGATAATTACCACCATGGACAACTCGGAATCAAACATCGACCTCAATCAAATCCTCGCCACCTTTCAGCACCTTCAACAAGAAAATGTTGCGCTCAGAGACTCAGTGAATCGCATGCAAGATCAGCCATAACCTCTTGCCCTAGTACCCGCTGCCCTTGTAATGGTCGCCCTAGAGCCCAAGATCAACCTACCAAAAAAGTTCGATGGAACACGCCCCAAATTTTGAGGCTTTGTCAGCCAAGTTCGCCTGATCATTTAGTTACACCCTTGTCGCTATCTAGATGACACCACTCGTATAGGATTCATTGGAACCCTACTCATTGGGATAGTTGTAGCATGGTTAGTTCCCATCTTGGAAACATCATCCCCTCTCCTACAAGAGTTTGACGCCTTTATGGCGGAATTTGAAGCAGTGTTTGGGAACAGTGACAAGGCCAGGACTTCAGCCAATAAGCTATGTCAGCTCCAACAAGGGACACGTTCGGCCACTGTCTACGCCTCAGAATTTAGGCAGCTTGCTTGCGACGTCAACTGGGGAGAAGCTGCTTTGATTGATCAGTTTCACTATGGGCTTCGTGACAATGTTCAAGATCTTTTGTTGACACTCACAGACCCTTCTTCCTTTAGTGAAGCCATCACCTAGGCAATTCGGTGCGACAATCGTCTGTTCGAACGTTGCTAGGAAAAGAAAGTCACCTCCAACGCCCAGCTTTGGATCAGTCGCCCTACTACACTCCCTTTAGTTCCCCAAATAACAATAGTTGCCCGACCTGACTCTTTTGGACCTGCCCCGATGCAGATCGACGCAGCCAAGTTCAAACCTTTGACAGAGGCCGAGAAACTTCGCCGATGGGCAAACAACCTGTGCCTCTACTATGGCAACCCAGGGCACATCTCGCCAGTGCCCTCAAAAGCTTGTTAAACTTCAAATGCAAGCTGTGGAAACTCCCGAAGAATTGGAAAACAAAAACATCCAGTCATAGTAGGAGTCGTGCGACTGGATCTCACCCAGCACCACCTTTGCAAAGGCTCCTGTTCAGCCGTTGGTCCCAATCCTAGCTTCACTAAGCATGTAGACATCATTCGTATTCCAGAAAAAATACCACAAGTGTTAGCATTGGTGGACTTCGGCACCACCTCTTCTTTCATCGACCAAACATTTGTCACCCAACACAACATTCATGTGGTCAAGAAGTCAGCCCCTGTTCTGGTGGAGGTTATTGATGGGAGAACCATTGCTTCCGGTGCAATCACACACAAGACAGCCCCTCTGGAACTCCGTATCGGCAAGCACACGGAAAAGATTGTTCTCAACATCATCTCAACCCCTCACCATCCCATCATCCTTGGTCTACCTTGGCTAGAAGCACACAACCCTATCATCGATTGGCGATCCAAAACCCTCACCTTCAGCGCACAACGGTGCACCTCTCAAGAACCCCAAGCCCAAAAAAACACCCTATCAAGTCCTACCAAGAACCTTGTGGTCAAGAACCCAAAGAAGGTCGGAACCAATTCCAATCTTGTCAAGTCTATCCTGTCGATAATCCTGCCCAGAAAACCAACCCTGTCCGGATCTTCTTTGATGGAGCAATACCTTTCTATTAGGCTGCCAAGAATCTTCAAGTCTTCGCCATCCATGTCAACCCAGCCAACAACAAAAACCCCCAATCATAACCAAAACCTGTCAAACTCCCCGAGAAGTACAAGGACTTTGTTGATGTCTTTGAAAAGAATAAGGCTGATCAGCTCCCCAAACATCGTCCATACGACTGCCTGATTGATCTAGAGGAAGGACATTCACCACCCTTTGGTCCTATCTATGGCCTATCGGAACTGGAACTCCAAGCCTTGCGTGATTACCTTACTAAAAACCTTGCTAAGGGGTTTGTCCAACATTCCAAGTCTCCAACTGGCGCCCCAATTCTGTTTGTCAAGAAGAAGGACGGCTCCCTTCGACTCTGTGTGGATTATTGTGGACTCAACAAGATAACCAAAAAGAATCAATATCCCTTGCCCTTGATTTCAAGCCTCCTGGATTGGCTAAGTACCGAGAAGATCTTCACCAAGCTAGACCTTTGTGGAGCTTACAACCTGCTCAGGATTCGCTCCGATGATGAGTGGAAGACAGCCTTCCGCACACACTACGACCACTTCGAATACACGGTCATGCCCTTCGGCCTCACCAATGCACTCGCAGTCTTTCAGCACCTGATGAATGATATCTTCCGGGAGTACATGGACGAATTTGTCATGGTCTATTTGGATGACATTTTAATCTTTTCCAAGGACCAGGAAATCCATGACGCACATGTATGATTGGTGCTTGCAACGCTCCGAGAGCATGGTTTATACGCCAAGCTGGAAAAATGTGAATTCGACAAGTCCTCAATGGCGTTCCTCGGCTATGTGATCTCTCCAGATGGCATTTTCATGGAAAAGTTGAAGGTTGAGACCATGCAGTGTTAGGCTGCTCCATCCTCGGTCAAGGACGTTCAACGCTTTTTGGGGTTTGCCAATTTCTATCGTTAGTTTATCAAAGGTTATTCCAAGATCACAACATCGCTAATAGCCCTGACTTGCAAGGACAAGCCCTTCTCGTGGAATCCAAAGGCCCAGGCTGCTTTTGACACTCTCAAGATGGCATTCACCTCTGCACCAGTCCTAATACATCCTGACCCTGCCAAGCCATTCATTGTGGAAACGCACGCTTCAGATTTTGCCTTGGGAGCTATCCTATCTCAATTTGGAATAGATGGGTTGCTGCATCCAGTTGCTTTCTATTCATGAAAGCTGACCAGTGCTGAAATCAACTACCAGGCCTACGATAAGGAACTCCTGGCAATCATCATGACATTCAAACAGTGGAGACTGTATTTTGCTGGAGCTTAGCATCGAGTCCAAGTTTTGACAGATTATAAGAATCTCCTGTATTTCACGACTACCCGAACCTTGAATCGTTGCCAGGCACGCTGGTTTATCTTCCTAGCTGACTTCGATTTTGAGATTTAGTATCAACCCGACACCTAGCAAGGGAAGGTTGACACGCTATCTCGCCATTTAGAATATGAGCTTCAAGCGGGGGATGAGGCCTACAACCAGCAGACCTAGACCTTACTCAAGCCTGAGCAATTTCGAGTTGCAGCAACAATCAGCACCCTCCCAGATTCATATCTTGTTAGGAACATCAAGATGGCAACTGAGGAAGATACCTGGGCTACCAGCATTAAGAAGGAACTTTAGGAACGACCAAGGAACCCAAATCGTGACGATCGGGATTAGTTTGAACAGCAAGACGAACTTCTCCTTTGAAATAACTTGATCTATGTACCCAAAGGATTTATACGCCTAAAGATCCTGAAAGAATGCCACGACAACACCTTGGCTAGTCACTTCGGAATGGCACGGACTCACAAACTAGTGTCAAGGAATTATTGGTGGCCCAAGATGAATAGGCTGCTACAAGAGTATGTCAAGTTTTGTGATACATTTGTTCGATCCACGGCTCCGAGGCATCGCCCGTTTGGACTCCTATGGCCCCTGCCGATTCCTAGCCAACCCTGGGGATCTATCGCAATGGACTTTATCATGGACATCCCTACTATCAAAATCAAGAACTCAATACTGGTTGTGGTCGATCGTCTCACCAAAATGGCCCATTTCACCCCTTGTTCCAAATCGATCACGGCAGAAGAGATAGCTTAGTCAATTTTGGACGGGATTATCCGGCTGCATGGACTCCCTGAGGAAATTGTGTCCAACAAAGGCCCTCAGTTTCCATCCAAGTTCTGGCGCGCCTATTTGAGCTCCTTGGAGTTGACATCCGGCTATCCTCAGCTTTCCACCCCGAGACAGATGGACAAACCGAACGGACAAACCAGACACTCGAGTAATACCTCCGCTGCACTGTGAGCTACCAATAAGACGACTGGCTGGCCCTGCTATCTCAAGCAGAGTCTGCTTACAACAACACAGCGCATGCATCGACCGGTATCAGTCCGTTCTTTGCCAATTATGGCTTTCATCCCAGGTTCAGCCTTAAAATTCCTAAAGACTCAGTAAACCCCTCGACTGAAGAAAGGGCCAAGAGGCTTGGACAAGTTCAATAGGACCTTATGGCAGAGTTCAAGCTGACACATGAGTGGCAAAAGAAGCAAGCAGACCGCCGACGCAAGGACCATCCAAACTTCAAGGTTGGAGACAAGGTCTGGCTTCTCAAAAAGAACATTACTACCATTCGCCCATGTGCCAAGTTGGATTACAAGCGCCTTGGACCTTTCAAAATCGCCAAACTTGTCGGTCTAATGGCTTGCCAATTGGAGCTTCCACCCCAGTTCAAGATCCACGATGTTTTCCATGTCTCCTTGCTTGAGCCCTATCATGAAAACTAGATCCTAAAACGTCATCAAGAACCCCCAGCTCCAGTTGAAATTGAAGGCCAAGAAGAGTTTGAAGTTCAGGAGGTCTTGGACTCCAAGAGGACTTGTGGAAAGCTCATGTACCTTGTCTTTTGGCAAGGCTACCCTCATTCTGAAGCTACTTGGGAACCTGCTGAAAACCTAGTTCATGCCCAAGACTTAGTTAATCGGTTCCACCAATAGTATCCTAACAAACTGGCTCCATCTGGAAGATGTCGCTTGGGGAGGGGATAATGTCATGGCCTGGATCCGACAACACAAAAGTAGGGTACATAGATTAATTTCAGCAGTGCTGCCATGTCTCAGCGTTACAACAGTGTAGCCACGTCTCAGCAGTGCAACAATGTAGCCACATCTCAGCAGTGTAGCAGTGCAGCCACGTCTCGATAATGCAGCCACATCTCGACATCTCTTGGCGTAGGCCATCAAAGATGATCTAATATAGGATGGTTTAGGGTTATAAAAAGAGATGGTCTGGGGGACAGCCCTCCAACAGACCAACACCAATTGATGGATCAATAGAGCTCCTAGTCCTCCAGTATTGTCCTATCTTGTCTTATCTTGTCTTGTATTTCCCCGCTTGGTTGTAGCCAGGTTTCCTTGCCTTGCCTCACCCTAGTCCGGTCCATAACACATGAAGTAGGAAGAGATTGAGAGGGTGGAGGTTTACTATGAGCAGATTCAAAAACTGGCTCATGGTTTACAAATACCAACCATAGATAATTTTTTAACTATTGTGTTTAGAGCAAGTTTGCAATCATACTTCAAAATTACGACTACAAGGATGAAATAGTTAACACTAAAATAACATAAGGAGGTGGTAATGTTGTGTGAAGAAGGTATGACTACTGCAAAAGCAAGGAGTGCACTATTAGTACCATAGAATACAAAACAGGTAGCATCAACAAAAAAAAAAAATATTATAAGGAAGATTGACAAACATTACACAAATTGTGGGATGATGAATCACAATGTGGAAACATTTTTAAAAAAAAAAGAATAGACCATGGTGGCAACCACAAAGGTAGCACAACCAAGTCAAGAAACACAAAAAAATCTTCATATGCATGTCACATCTATGGTTTGAATGGACATAAAATGATAGATTGTCCAAAGATTGTTGAAATGCAGAAATGTTTCATGGGAAATCTATGATAGTTGCAAAGGTTCAACCTGTTGCTTAGACATAAACAATCATTACAAATGTGAATGTGGTGGATGTTAATGTTACCACAAGAAGTAAAGTAACTAAAGAACATGTGTTCAAGGATAAAGAGCCAAGAAAAACAAAGAGTGTTGCTAATTGGGAGAAAAAAAAGTGGTCGATAAAGTTAATGGTGGAGACAATTCAACAAATTCAGAAAACACAAACCTAAACAAAAGGGTCGTCCACATCCATGGAACACAACCTAGTTGGGTATGCCAAATACTACTCCTATGGAAGCACATAAATCTTAGGAAGTAATGAATTCATAAGGGAAATTGATCACAATAGAAGAGATTTTTCTAAACATTGGTAAACAAATGTTAGAAACAAGTTATACTTTGAGCTTAGGACAATTGCTTAAAATAGCTCCTAGGCTAAAAAAATATCTTTGATAGAAGCTGAAACCAGAGAAAACTTAAAATGTAAAGTAAAGTAATCACAGAGAAACAAGTTGGTTCTTTAGTACAAGTAGAACAACTATTGTAGCAATAGATAATCATATGGCAATTATCCAAGTATAGATTGAGAAGAATACGATAAAGGATGTGTTGTTAAATGGAGGTTCTAGAATTAATATTATCACAGAATAATTGAGATTAAGATTAGGGCTTCCAAAGCCTAAACTTGCACCATATAATTTGAAGATTGCAGATTAAACAACCACAAAATTAGTGGGGTTAATCAAAGATCTGAAGATATATGTTCATGGCATTCCTTACATAACTATGTTTACAGTACTTCAAAATAATGTGGTAGATTCTAGTTATTCCATGTTGTTGGGGAGACCATGGTTGAGGGATGTTAAAGTGGCACATGATAGGGGAAGTAACATTGTTACCATTCAAGGGAATGGGACAGTTAGAACAATTACAATTACCAAACATTTGGGAAGTGAAGTAAGAACACTAGAAATTACTATGCTACGATTATCAAAATGGCATCATAAATGAAGAAGAAAATATCATCTTTGCCATAGAGCCATAATTGTTCTCCATAGGAATAATTAGTTCAACTAAAACAATTCAATTTGTGAAAACCACAAATGTGAAAACTAGTATTTCAAAACATGGATCTAAAGTACAGAGCACAGAGAAGAATATATCTAGCAACATATATTAGCTATAAGTAGTTTTGGAGGATAAGGTGTATTTAGAAACATATTACAGACATCAACTAAGGAATGTTATAGTGGATGAAACTCTAGCAAAAATCAAGGCATAAGGATTGCAGATTGATGAATGGACATTAACTGAAGATCAACAATTGATGAAGCTCAATTTGGGAATTAATGCAGAACCACAAATGGTGAAGATTAATGTTTTGGAAACATGTAAGGTGCTAGAAGTGGAGTAGCTATTGAAGGAATTCAAAGATATTTTTGCATGGACATATAAAGATCTGAAAGGGATTCCACCAGAGCTAGCACAACACAAAATTGAATTGGGCATTATTATATCATTGACACATTAGGCCATGTACCGATTAAATCCAATCTATGTTATAGCAATCAAAAAAGATATAATAAGTTGTTAACAACTAGATTCATTGAACCTGTAGAGGAAGCTACATGGTTGTCACCCATAGTAGTTATACCCAAGAAAAATGGCAAGTTGAAAATATGTATAGATTTCATAAAACTAAATGTAGCCACAAAGGATCCATACCCATTACCTTTCACAAATGAAGTGTTGAACACAATAATAGGGTATGAAGCATATTATTTTTTAGATGGATATTTAGGATATCATCAAATATCTATAGCTCCAAAGGATAAATACAATATTGCATTTGTTATAGACTGGGGGGCCTTTATATGGAAGGTTATGCTGTTTGGAGTTAAAAATGGACCTCCAACATATCATAAAGCCGTGACCAAAACATTCAAAGGGTATTTGGACAATTTTATGAAGAAATTTTTGGATGATTTTACAATGTATAATGACATGGAAAGTCATTTGTAGAAGCTTAAACTATGTTTTCAAAAGTGCATAGCATTAGTTTGAATCTAGAAAAATATGCATTTATGGTATTTTCAAGGATGATCTTGGGTTTTATTATTTCCAAAGAAGGGAAACTACCAGATCCAAAGAAAATACAAGTAAAAGTAAACATGCCACCACCTAAATATCCTTAGTACATTCAAGTATTCAATGGGATGGCATAGTTTTATAGATGTTTTATCAAAAACTTTGTTGCTATCATGGCACCTATCACTAAATTGATCGGAAAGACAGACACTTTTCTTTGGACAGAAGAATGTTAAAAAGCTTGGGAATTGATTAAACAAAAATATATTAAAGCATCAATATTGATATCACCAAACTGGTAGGTGGAATTTCATGTTCATACATATGCGTCGTTGTTACTTATGGGGCTATGTTGTCTCAGAATGTGACAAGGAAGAGTGATCACCAATAATGTATGCTTTTAGGCTTTTGAACAAAGTAGAAACAAAGATTGGTTAAGAGAGCAAAGCTTTTTACAATGAAGAATGGTGAATTGTATAAAATGGGCCAAGACAATAGACTGTGACGAAGTTTAACAACAACAAAAGCATAGATGGTGATGAAAGAATTGCATGAAGGACCTTTAGGAGGGCATTTTGCAATTGAAATAACGTAGAGGAAGATATTGGATGCTAGATGTTGGTGGCCAATTATGTATAAGGACTTGCATGATTACTACAGATCTTGTGATGCATGTCAAAGAACATGAGGATTAGCAACTCAAAGTCTTACAAAGTTGGTCACAAGTCTTCCAAAAAAACCATTTATGAAATGGGGACTTGATTTTATGGGGTCAATTAAGCTAGTAGGAAGATATATAGGGAACAAACATATTCTTGTTCTCATAGATTATACTACCAAGTGGGTGGAAGTAAGAACATTGAGAATTAATACAACAACAGTCACAACAAAATTTTTGTATGAGTGCATATTAACTAGGTTTGGATGTCCTTTGACTATAATCACATATTAGGGAGTTCATTTCATTAATGATGCCATTAAGTATTTGACAAATCATTTTATGTGAAAACATGTGAGTTCTACAACCTATTATCCTCAGGGGAATGGGTAGGCTAAATCTACTAACAAGGTATTTGGGACATTGTTGACCAAATTAGTTAGTGAAAATAGAACAGATTAGGATGAACATCTGTCTACAATGTTATTTTCATATAGAATTGCATATAAAGTAGTAATAGGGTGTATACCATATTAATTAGTGTATGGATTACATCCATTGGTGCCCATAGAGTATATAATTTCGATTGTTGGTGGAAATGAGAGAAATAATACTCCATTGAAAATTTTAATTAACAAAATTACAAAGTTGGAAAAGTTGCAAGAAGCTAAAATGCAGGCTATAGAAACTGCAAGAACTCAATAGTGGAATAAAGCATTTTGGAGTCAACAAAAAAATCCAAAAAAATAATTTAAATTTGGTGGTTATGTTCTGTGGTTTCCAAAGGGCAATAAATCACACCTAGGGAAGTTTACTAGGAAATGGTTTGGACCATATAGAGTATAATATGTGCTACTAAATAACATTGTGTTATTTGTGATCATTGAGAAGTTTGAAACTAACCTTGTGTTGGTCAATGTGAATAAATTCAAACCTTATAAGTACATCGAATTTGAAGTTTGAAAAAAAAAACAACATATGCTAATATATTGGGAATAGAGTGTAAATGGAGTTCAGGAAGTGAGTTTTGACACAAAGGAGGACGATGATAAATGCAAAATACATAAACCACAAATGAAGAATGGTGAAGATAAAGAACAAATCAAAGATCTAGTAGTGAACACAATTTTTATTTTTGATTTGTAGATGAGTAATAAAGTTGTGAGCAATAATTGTAGAAATGCAAGATTTGGGATGTAAAAAATTTGAAGATGATATGTTGACAGCATCAAATGAATCAGTGGCAATATTTGCTTAGTCATCAGGAGCACTCACACAATCATTAGAATTATTAGTAGAAAAATCAATACAGTCGCCAAATGTGTTTTCATAATTAGTAGATGGATGGACATAATTAGCAAAAGGTGTACAAGGCAAACAAAGTGGAATTAAGACAATTAATGTAGGGAGATTATGGATGTGGACTAATTGGAAGATGAAATTTGTGGCGTTCATTCATAATGATGATGTTAAGTGCTTCCACGTGGTTATATAAGGGATACACAAACTTGTAGTGATGGGTTGTATAATTTCAAGGATCAGTGTTAATTAAAAGATGGCGGGCAGGTAAAAAATGAACGTGATAGGCAGGATGTTCAAGGACAAAAAAAATGAGGTAACTATCGAAAGCAATTTGTGTTTCTTACTGGAAGTTGTGCGCATTTTTGAAGTTTTGGAGTTCACAGCAATATGAGTGTAGAGAGTGTGATTGAAAAACTACAACAAATAGCAAGGGAAAAAGAAGTGTAGAGGAGTGCGCATAGAAGAAGGCAAGAGGAGGAAGTAAAATTATTGATAACAATAAAAGTAGAAGATGAGTTGAGAAGAGCAAAGATAGAAGGAGTGTTGAATATTTAATTGTTAGCTGTAAGGTTATCATCGCATTCATCATCATCTTTGGAATGTGTGAAAGGGAAGGCGTATAATGAAAAGATACTATTTACATAGACGATAATTCAAAATAATACAACCGAAACATCTGTAGTTGAATTTTTACGTAGAAACAAATGACATTGGCATGCAAGAAAGCAGATAAGACGAGGAGCTACATTAGTAGATCCGGTGTGCATTAAAGAATCAGAGGAAGACAAAGATGAGAAGTAACATTTTATGGAGGCACTGACAATGTAAAAGGACGCAAGGGAGGAGAACATTGTTGTAAAGGAAAAACAACTATCCGTAGAAGTGCAATTAGAAGTACAACAAGCCACAAAGGTGAAGATGATGGTAGAAGCACAACGAAGGGTAATGAAGATAGAGCGGCATGAAGTGGAAGCTGTAGCAAAAAGAAGACACGCAATTTTAGACAAAGCTACACTTTTGGAAAAACGTATTAAAATTTCAAACCTTGAACGATTCATGTGGACACAAATGAAACAAAATTATGATAAACATGTAAATTAGATGGATAATTGGAAGGATATTGTTGAAGAAAAAGACTGGGCTTTTAAAGCAAGGCTTGTTCCTTTGTTTATGATGAAGTGAGAAGCATCGATGCCCAATGTAATGTTGGAATTTTTGAACACATTCTTGATCAAGGGCGTAGATATCTATTTTGGGCATAAGGATAAGGTGTATGTAATCAATAAATAATTAATTATAGATGTTTTTGGAGTGTGTGCGAAAGGGTATGTAGAAGAACTGGAAGGACAGGTTAGTAAGTCACTAGTAGTTCAAACATTACAAAGTTGTAGACTTGCACCTCCAAATTCTTCTATAGATCAATGGAATGCAAAGAATTTGGGTCTACCATAGTCTGTCAGATATCTTGCCCATATATTTGTCATTTATCTAAGGGAGAAGGTACAATATTTTAGTAACAAGAATGTTGTTACATTGGTGAAAGTACAAAAGGGGTAGAAGGTAGATTGGGCACATATTATATTTAATAGTTTGTGTAGTGAATTGGATAAGTGGTATAAGTATGTTCAGGATAATAAGGGGGATAAGAAAGATACATGTCAATTTGCCTTGAAACTAGCAAAAATCTTTTAGTATTTGTTTGTGCATCAAAAGGACAATCCACAAAAACCACCAGCCAAGGTTAAAAGAACTAGGGAGGAGATGCAGATAACATTGGAAAATAAAAAGAAAGCTGCAATAGACTTTCCAAGAAGTGCTTTCAAGAGGAAGAACAAAGTTGAGGAAGGAGGAACCTCAGACTCAAGAATGAAGAGGGAACAAGAGAACACAAATCTAAGGGCACATAAAATGATGAGGGGCAGAGTGGAACCATCTGTAGTGCCACTAGTGGTAAAGGTAGTGCCAGCAGTGGTATAAGTAGTTAGACAAATTATAGTAATAACACAGATGACATCTCCATAAAAGAAACAACCGAAGGAGCAAAGCTAGAAGATACCATAGATGACATCACCATTGGAGAAACAACTAAAGGAGCAGAGCTAGGGAGTTAAAAGGGAACATGACAAGGTTTTTAGAGGGTGAGGAACATTTGCATTTTAAAGGGGATGCATGTGAAGATTGGATGAAGACCATTGTAAGCTTGAAACATTTTTAACATTTACAATAGCAGACATAAAAAGGTCTATAGGCTATTGAACTGTAGACGAAGAAAGTGGTGACACAACTTGCTTTTGAAAAGTTCAGACTAGTAGAACTACAGGTACCACCTAGTAGGCCATAATTTATAGAAGGATTCCCATTTGAATTTAAACTGGGGAGAAGAATGGTATAGGAGTTGGGATCATCTGCAAAAGGATTTAAAGATCCTACGACATAGACAAGTACACCAAAGTCTATGGAGGAGGTAGCTATAGAAGTAATGAAAGCAGATAAGGTAGCTGAGTTATCTCAAACCATGGCAATTATGAGTCTAAATATGGGGAATTTGACTTTGGAAGTAAACACTCCAAAAAACAGATTGGCTAAAGGGGAGAAGGAAAAGGTAGTGTTATAGGAGGAATTGGATAAGGAAAGATATTTCCAAAAGGGTATAAGCACAATGAGGAAATCTGGAAGAGGTTGAGCGGAAAAATAAAGTGTTCATTAAGAAACTACAGGATGAGAATGAGGAGCTCAAGGGTAGCATGACTAAAGTCACAAGATGAAGAGCTGTAGGATTTAAGGTAAAAGGTTGAAATATGGGAAACCATAAAGAGGAAATGGATAAAGGCACTGTTTTTTCCTAAGAAACAATAAGTGGCTTTGGATAGTCAAGTGAATGCACTCACTAAATAAAAGAAGGAGAAGGAGAATGTTTTGATAGATTTGGAATTGATAAATCTGAAGAATGTATCTATGTTATAGTTTAAGGAGCTTAGAAGAAAAACAACAAAGGTAGAAAGAGAGAAGTTAATGGAGGACAAGAAGGAGTATAAAAAAACTTTATAGCACTTGCAAGCATAGTTGGAGAGGGCACAGGAACAGAGGAAGTGTTTAGATCCAGCTGGTATCAAGAAAAGTTTAGAGGATTATGAATAAATGTTGCAGTACTATACCTTGATGAAGACGAAAAACAAGATGAAGGATTCTAAGGCAAAATTTGAAAAATGGTGGGAGGTTGCAGAGGAATATTTTATAAAGGAGTCGGACAATAATGTGGCTCAACATAGAGCTAATGAAAGATTTCTAAGGTACAAGTTGGAAGTTTATCAAAAGAATTTTCCAGATTTCATTTGTGGTAGTCCAACAAGTATAGAGGTATCAAGCTAGGATGAAGAATCAGAAGCAAGGCCTGGTGGAATAGCTTAGGAGGAGGAAGTATAGTTTGAGGAACCATAGGGCTTCAAAAGTGGAGTAGCTTAGGAGGAGGTACATCCAAAGACACCACATGACCTTAGAGGAGGGGGTCAAGAAAAAAAAAAACCAAAGGGAATTCAAGAACAAGAAAAGGTGGAGCTTATTCCAACACCAAGAGAAGAGATATCCAAGATATAACATCTGGAAATAGAACCATAAACTGAATTAGAGGTGGGAGGAGATTGGAACTACAGAGCCAAAAGTAAATATAGAACCACTAGTTTCTATGTAGATTGGGATTATTGAATTGTAGTAGGGGAAACAAATGTTTAAAAGGATATAAAATAATTTCATTTCATTTTTGTCATTTTACAAGGATTTTGGGGACAAAATCCAAAATACAAAAGGGGTAATGTTAAGGGGGTAGGATGAATATATGATTTTGGATGAAGAAGGTAATTAAGATAAGGACTAATTAGGGAACTTTGTTAGTTTGAATTTTGAATTCTTGTTGTTTTTTATCATGATGATGTGACTTGGGATAGTTCAAAAGGTTAGAGTTTTGGAAATAGAAATGATTCCTAGACACGGAGTTTGGAGAAGAGTAGGAGGAGCTATAGTTACTTGCAACAAAAAACCACTAACTTTGTTTTGATATAACACAAATTTTAAATGTTTAATTTAAAAAAAAAAAAAACATGGAACTATGTTGTAATTTTGATTCATGTTTTCAATAATATAGAGAAGCACAAAATTCTGTAGTGAATTTTATGTTCATTTTGTTGTGTGAATTTTCTGTGATATTAGATTATGATGAAATGAATTGTAATATTATTTTTGGAGTTTTTTACAATGTAGTATGAAGTGCAGCTTCTAGTTATATGCAATTACCATGAATTTGATTTTTTAATGAATGGTAGTGTTAAGTTTGTTGAAACTTAAAGAAAAAATAATGAATGTATGCATGTGAAATGCAAATTTGTTGTTACAGTAGTGTGAAATATTCCGCATGAATTTAAATTTCACTTCTACCATATTGATTTCAAAAAATTTAGGTTAAATGAAAACCTAAAAGACATTTATGTAAATTATGCATGTTATTGGTAGATGTGGATTTAATTCCTGCAAAACTATCCCACATTTACTGTAACAACAAGTTTCCACTATAATATGCACACATTCATAATTCATGCTTTGATTATAAACACACTTGATTCTATATTTCATTAAAACACCAAATTCATGGTTATTTCATATAATTAGAATCTGCACTTCAAAATACAATGTAGAAAAATCTAGAAACAAAATTACAATTCATTTCATAATATTTTTTATAATACATAAAATTCACACAATAATATGAATATGAAAATCATTATAGAAATCTATACTTCTCTATTTACTGAAAACTTCAATCAAAATATAACAAAATTCCATGTTCTATTGAAATCAAAACAAGAAAATAAAATCTATGGTATATGAAAAATAGAACCTATGGTTTTTTTGCTACAAAATACTTACAACTATTTTCTTACTCCCAAAACTATGTGCCTAAGAATGAAATCCTTTTCCTAGAACTCCCATCTTTGGGCAGTCCCAAGTCACATCAACATGATTCAAAATTAAACAAGAATTCAAAATTCAAAGCTACAATTTTCAATGATTAATCCCTATTTTAAATGCCTTGTTCATCTAAAACAATGTAATTAGCCTACCCCCTTAACAATTATAATCATAATATTTTAAAATTTCAATGTGAAGTAGGTTTGAACACCATATTAACAAATCATTTTCAAAAGTACTAATCTACTTTTATGATACCAAAATTGTTCAAATTTTGTATGTGACTTACCATAAATAAGAACCATGATTGAAAATTCATATTTTATTACTTTGAATGAGATGGTGAACATTAATGTTGTCTTTGAATTTCTTCCAATGTTTTTGGCATATGCATCATGAACTTTTATGACATGGATTTAAGGCTTAGTTGGCTATTTTTATGAATTGTTTAATTTTGTTGTGTTGTAAACTATTTCCTATCTTGTCTATTATCATTAACAGAAGTGCCCAATGATTTGCAAGTACATTTTAAAAAAATTGCTAGAGACATTCATAATTAAGGTACTACTTTTTAGACATAGGATTCAAGGATTTTGTTTTTGTTATTTTCCAAATACAAAATTTACATGGAATAAATTTAAGTACAAAATATTGGATGATTCAAATTATGTTAATTTTCATGATGGTGATGATTTTTCACATGCATATGTAATTATGCATCAATATTTTGGTAAAAAACTAAAAATGTAGAAAATGAATACATAAGTTTTTTATAGATGACTTGACATGTTTTGTTGGATGATTATTTCTTGCACATGTTGTCAACACTTGGGGCCACAAATTCTAAACCTAGTGAATATTAAAAAGAAAACAAAATGGCAAAAGAAAGGATTCATTTTCCTTGAAGTCTTTTCAAAATAGATTCTATAGCCTTCAAAATTCTTGTATCATATACTATCTAATCAAATGCATTATATAAACATTGCCAAACATAAATGTATGCATTATTTATCCATGAAAGAAAATTGAAATCAATTGCATTATTTAATGCATTCCTTTACATTCATTTAAAATGAAAATTGTAGCTAAAAAATACTCAAATTATTCAAAATGAATAGAAAATACATTTATATTGTATTTGATCTATTCTTGGATTTTTTAATTAAATTAACATGACATCATTTTGGTTATAATCATAAAGTAATGAATGTAATAAAAATCTAAAATAACCATTTGTAGTCTTTTTTTCATTGGACCGTCCTTTTTAATACCCTAATTGTGAATGTCCCCTACTAGGGTTTTATGACAATGAGCAAAACTAGCGATTGGTGCAATGTGTTTTTGTTTTTCTTTTGTCTGGATGGGAGGAATGCTAGTGATGGAAGGAGCTTGCACAATTTTGGTTATAAAAGGTGTTGCATTTCTTTGGTCCTATTTTTTTTTTTTTTTCTAGTTGTTCTATTGTTCTTGAGCAAATATGTTGTTAAATAAGGGAACATTGCCTAAGGTTTAATATTGAATCGTTTTGTTAATTTTTTCCTTTCGATTTTCATTATGCAAGAGTAAGTAGACAAAATGTTAATCACTATAAGAATTGTAGGGACATTTGATGGAGAGGATGAAAGGTTCTAAGGGATTGATAGGTTGGTTTAATTATGGTTTATTCTACCTAGGTTCAGTATACTTGGGTTTTGTTTGGGACCTATGTGCATGAGAGGGTTAACCAAGTCTTTACTAGTGGACTACACCATCAAAGACATTCAACTTTTGTCAAGTTTTTAATTTCCCATGTTTATTTCACATCACTAAACATAATGGCTAAACCTAATGGCTAAATTTAGTGACTAAACATAGTGGCTAAACCTAGGCAATAATTGTTGGCTAAATCAAATGGTTAAACCTAGTGGCTTAATTTAATGGTTTAATCTAGTGACTAAATGTAATGCATAAATTTAGTTGATAAACCTAATGGCTAACTTCATAACCAAACTTTGGTTAAACTTAATGGCTGATTTTAAATCTAGTGGCTAAACATAATGACAAAACCCTGGCTAAATTTAATGGTTAAACATAATGATTAAAACTAATGTATGTTTAATAAACATAGTGGTTAAACTTAAGCTAAACTTAATGGCTACATACACCTAATGGTCAAACTTAGGTAGTTAAGTGGGTGGATAATAGGTATGTAGGTAGTTAGCTAGATAAATAGGTGGGTGAATAGGTAGGAGGTAAATATATAGGGTAATAAACCATTTTGCATTTTATTAAAGATCATTGTCTATTTTGACTAAATGTTTCATTTGATTAAAAACCATTAGCCATTTTGACTAAATGTTTCACTTAACTAAAGACCATTGACCATTTTGACTAAGGTTGTACAATTTGATAATATGGAATTAGTCAAATAAATCATTATAGTCAAGTTGATTCGTAAAAAAATACGTGTCATTCAAGCCTTTAGCCTTTAATCAAAATGTACATGTCCATTAATAAAATATGAAAAATTAATCAACTTGAACCCTTTAAAAAACTATGATTTGTAATAGTGACATTACGCTAAATTGTGGTAAATATGATTATAGATATGATTACATTTGTAATTGTAAAAGACATTTACAACTAGCATGACTATAATACATATGGACTTGTCGTAAAGGCCATTAGTTATATTTTTGGTCATAGTCGCAAATGCCATTATCATCGATCATAGTCGTAATGGCTTGTGTCTTTTATATATATATATATATATATAATTTTAGTAAAATATTTATAATATAATATTATAAAATAAGATAACTAGGAGATTTTTAATTTTGAATTATTTAATCAAGATTACTTATTATTAATTATTTCATTTGAATTATTGTATACTTATTATTTAATACAAATGATTTTATTATTATTATTTTATAGAAATTGAAAGTTTCAAAAATATTCAACCCTATCTACCTAGGTAGGTAGGAAACTAGCACCTATTTACTTATGTAGGTAGGCAAATAGGTAGGAAAGGGAAAATGTAGATGTAATGAATAGCTAAAAATAAGTTTCACTTACTTTGCAATTCCATTTGATGGTTCAAACATTTTTTCAGTCATCCCAAATTGGCATATGCATTTTAATGTGTTAAGTCAAGTAAAGACATGTTATTTATATAACTTGTGAGATGAGGCTCAAAGACAAAACATATGGGTTAAACCTTTTACTTGCACTTTAATTTTAAATTGAAATGCAACTAAACCATTTCCAAAAGTGAACTTCAATTAGTAATATCTTTATCATATTATGTCCAAATGAAACGATTTAAATTTCATTTTGGAACGTTTTCCAAATTCTACACTAAAAAAATTATTAAAATTATTAAAAAAAATACTTGAATTGAAAAAAATGAATGTAAATCTTGCATTTCAATACATTTCAACAACGATGTTTTGAAGACATTTTCTTTCTTTAACCATCATTATCTTTTTCATACTTTGTCCAAATGAAGGAAAATTTAAAAATATGATTTTTTAAAACTACAAAGAACATTTTAATTATGAAATTTCATATGAATAGTTCATAAAATATGATGCATCAACATATAATAATGTTATTTTCAAAACCATTCAATGTTACGTAGTGTATTTAGGAAATACAATACATTTAAATATAATACATTAAATACTTACATGTTAATTTTCATATTATAATATGAGTTTGATTAAATAACTATAAAATATAAATTAATTTGAATATATGAATATTTAAATAAATGAAGATTTTATTATAAATTATAAATAAATTATAAATTATATATCAATGATCTTATATGAAAATAATATTAGATTAAAAAATATATATTATTTAGTTAAAAACTTTATATATAATATGTATGCATAACTTTATATGATATGTATTATATATCTTATATACATATGATATATTATATACGATTTATAATATATTTTTATGTTAAAAAAATGTTGGATTTTAATTTTTGTTTTGTAGTAAACATCTTTTTTCATTTTATTAAATAAATGCAAAGAATGAAATCTGATTTATTTTTCAGAATTAAAATGCAATTTACATTTAAATAATATATAATTTGGATTTAAAATTCATAATATATTTTACTATTAAAATTTTGTTTATTAATATTGAAAAAATTAGAATAATATATTATTTATCATTTTTTGAATATAATTAATTATTTAATATAATCTAAGAATATATTAGAATATGTTACAAAATAATATATATATGGAATATCTAAATTGAATGTTAATGAATTTTTAAATTAAATATGTTTAATTTAATTTTAAAATATATCTTAGATAATTTTTAGTCTTTAAATAGTACTTTAAGTTACATTCTTACAAATAATAGCTAGTTGATAATAAAAAAAATTTAAAAATAAAATTTGCATAGTATTCCAATTAATAAATATTAATGATCAGTAAAATTACGAATTAAAACAAACATTTACAATTTTAAAATTTTATTTGGTATTTTCTTGTAGTTCGTTTGGTTTCAAAATAATGGAAGATCTTGATTAATTATAAATTACTTTATATGATAAAATTAAAGATGGAAATTAGTTTAAATATTAAATATTATCTGATATTATTTAATCAATAAAATTTAAATTAAGACTCTTTTAGGATAATTAAATGATTATTTCTTAAATGTAAATTTTAATTTGATGTAATTATGATTGGAGATAATAAGGATTACAAATAATTAAAACTTAATCACTACATGTTTTAAATAACATTTTAAATAATGATTTCATTGTGATGTGGAAATATGATGATTGTAGAACAAGAAATGTCAACTATTAAAAAATTGTGATTGGGAATATTGGATATATTAATATGTTTTGGTCAATTAGTACATTAATATTTTTAATTAAATATTAAGAAAATACTAAATGAAATCATGAAATTCATTTTAGATGATCATAGGTAATTAGACATGTAATTTATAAATGAATAGAATTAAGGTAGATAAGTAGTTAGTTAAATAGTTATTTAAATGTAGGTAAATTACTTACTTACATAATTGATTTATAGAAAGATAACTACATTTTAAGTTACCTACTTACCTACATAACTTTGCTATCTTTTTATAACCTAATTATTACCTTACATTACATATTTATTTCACAAATTAGTTACCTAAGCTAATTAAAATACATATACCTTGTTTTTTAAAGCAATGAATGTTATCAAACTATTTTAATTATAAACTTAGTTTGCCTACAATGGAAAAAGTTATTTAGAAGTTTAAAGCTCTAAAATTTTACTATTTAATAATGTACATATTCATTACATAGATTATATTTTAAATTCATTATCAAGGTGACTATAGTGGCTAGTTATAGTCACAACATATTAAAAGTCATGACTATAATCAATAACTTAATAATGTAGTCATATTTTTGGTAGAAAAATCTGATAGTCATAAAAGATATGTTTTATATGACTATATGATTAGGGTGAGGACATAGTCACAAAATTTCCTAATCATGGATTCCACATTTTGGCATAGTGTGAATGAAGGAGTCAAACTTGACATTCGATTGGAACATTTGATATGGCACTAGTAAAAAAATTCATGAATTATAATGTTTCCCTTGTGTTTTCTTCTATGAGAGTCCATCTAGGTGAGAATTATGATCCATCAAGATTACAAAACTCATAACATGGAAAACAAAATTTTTTTCAAGAATCTCAAGATTTTTTTGCCATTTTAGTGTAATCATAATTTTGACAATCATAGGGTATACTATCTAGGGAGGAAAATGGTGACTCATTTCAGATCTAAGCTATGATGAGTTATATGAATGTTTATTGTAATTTCATCCATGCACCATTTTGGCTTCAATTTTCACTAACCGGCATCTTTGTTGGTTTGTATAGATTGCCATCATCTTGAATTTGCATTTGTGAGTTTTTCCTATTCTAACTTGAAGTTTTCACACCTTTTTAATTGATGAGAATTAAGAAATGTGCCCTAGGTTTGTATTTCATTGCAAAATAAAAAATGTGAAAATTCTTTGTGAGCACATTCAAGCTAAAATGAGCCAATTGACATGTAACCACTACTTAGGTTTACATGATTAAAATAATGTATATATTTCAAATCTCATGAATACTAAATGAATTTATAAAATAATGTTTTAGTAAATCAATGTAATATTTGATGAAATTTGAAAGTAATTTAATGAATACAAAATACACAAAATCATTTTTTAAGCATTGGAAAAATAGTTTAACCAATCCCAAGTTGCCATATCAACTCATCAATATTTAAAATGACTTAAAATTAAAAAAATTAGGTTTTTGGTTTGAATCTACTTTGACCAAAATGTATCACTTAACAAACCTAAGAATGTGTAACAAAAGTTGTGAATTTAAATGCATGGAATAAAAAAAGAAAAATTTATTGTGAAGGTGCTTGTGGCCACGTGGCACTTTGAAATTTTAGATTGCATTTTGAGCCTTCAAGCCTACCTCCACTAACAAGATCATTATTCAACATGAGCAAGGTTTTACAACATTATTGTTCAATCATCCATGTTATCTTTCTATTCTATAACATATGATTTTAATCAACTACTTATTTCATTAACTATTGTAAAGATTAAATATATGACATGTTGGGTTAAACTTTTCATTTGTTTGTCAAAAAAAAAATCTTTCATCAAATACTTTCAAATCCCATGATATATGCCCAAACACCAATTTACAACCTAAACCCAAACACTTGAATTACTTCGAATTGATCACTCAATAGACACTCCAATTTAGTTTAACCTAACTATTTTTTCTACTTGGGTGTCACATAAGTTAATTCTGCTTTGTGGTTGCCATTGCAATGCCAATGTTGTTTTATAAATCTTGAAATTTATTAAAATGAACTTGGTTTAAAGATCTTGACTATCTACATGATGCACAAAATCAATTTATAAATTTTAAAAAAATGTAAAAACCATGGACTTTTGAACTCAAAACTTATGGATTGTACCTATGATTGCCATTTTTTTGTGGACTATGATATGGTCCAATGATTGATGGGGTGTGTGTTAGGGATTTGAAATGAATAAGACATCATAATAAGGAAACTAAGGGTAAAAAAAATGAATTAATTGAATTCTAGGATTATACCTATGGACTTTTGAATGGGCTAATTACGAACATTTTTTTATAAGTCCATATCATATTAGGGGAAAAGGTGTTTTATGGTATTGTTGTTTATATGTTTAAAGAAATAGAACTCTAGATTGGACATTAATGATGTAGAAAAAATATGGAGGAAATTAATGTAAACTAGTTGTAATTTCCAAAATCTAATCAAGATTTTGAGTAAATAGGGACTTTGGATCTGTGGCAAATTGGTCCACCCATTTGTGCACCTACCCAAACATATTCACAAACATAAACATAATGGGATAGATATTGTTTATTCATTCCGAGTAAATTCATCCACAAACTAACACATCCCACATAAAATCATTATTAAATTTGTGTTTAATTGACCAAAAACTATTCAAAAGACCATGCCCATCATTTTGGACAAGTTGATTTGAACACGTCCATTGTGATTGGTGTGGTCATTTTGATTGGTAAAAAAGGTGGTCATTAGGATTATCAAATTTTTTCCCAAATATAATTTTAAGCCATATAATGATTTAGGCTAGTGAATTACACCCCACTTTTGTATTAGTGAACATAGGGTAAACATTTTTTTTTTTTTTTTAATTGTCAATTTAATTTTTTTTTTTTTGTTTCAAAACGTTGATCCCATAAATAATACTTCCACGACTTATTATTTACATTTTAATTACATCTTTGTTAAGGAAGTAAGAAAATGTGTAATAAAAGTTTAAGTTTCCTATTCCCCTATTAAAAATGAGTTACATGATGTTTGCAAGCCACAATGTACACAATTTCAAGAAAAAATATTATTACATATTATATCAAAAGTAGTAACATATAAGATTTCATTCATTTTGAACTATTTTAAAAATCACATATAAATGATTTTGGTTTCAAAACTAAAATAAGTCATGAAATTCATAAATATGAAATTTATTCATATTCATACCTTTATGTAAATATACAATAGTAATTTTATAATGGTTTTAAAAAACCCATATTTGACAAGAATTTGCCATTTATATTAATTTTGGAACTTCATTTTATTTTTGTCAAATGCTTAAAAATACACTTAGGCCATGTACATCTTTAGTAGAAGAATATTTCACAACATAAAAAGATGATAATTAACAACATTATCACAACATAATCTACTAATGAACATTTTAATATGAACTGCAAGATTAAAAAAAAAATTGAAAACTTTAATGGGGGATGTTGTTCTTAATGTTCTTAAATTTATATGTGCAATATTTCTTCGAAAAATTCACATGAGAATTAGTCCTTTTTAATCCTTTTGTTATAATTGAAATGATGTTCAAAGTTTTACAAAATAAAGATATATTTTATTGGACAAAAAAATCTTTAATATGTGTATTGTCGCAACCCCACTTTGGCCAAGTGTGGGGGTGAAGCCCAACACTTGGAAAAGTTGGAGGTTGGGAGTCTTCCGGGACTCCTGAATGTTCAGAGCTCGACAGCAAGGGGAAAAACACCTCGCATTGGGGTGTTCTTGATGTCATTGGAAAGGTCTTGAAACATAGATATCGAAAATGCCCTCGCATTGGCAATTCCGACATCTGCAGCCCAAGTTATGGGCAAAAGAAGGGCCGGGAGTCAAATTGGCAGTTTGACTCCCGACCATTAAAAGTCGGGAATCGAACTCTTCCCGACATCCGATTTGAGTGTGCGACATGGCGTTGGAAAGATCTCGACGAGGGCTACAACTTTGGTTTAGACCTTGTCGCGATCCAACTCTGCAGTCGGGAGTTATGGTGGTTCAAAGTTTTGGGAGTCCCGTCGGGACAATTTCGGGAGTCCCGGGAATTTGTGCCATTCGGATGTAGCCTCCGCGACCAGCCGCAGAGAATAATATATGGGGGAAGGTGGTGGCTTCCCCCGAGTCCGGGCCGTGGTGAGTCTTGTGTGTCCAAGTGCCCGTGGCAAGTCCCAACACCTAAGGGTGTCCCGAAAGTTAAACTAATCCGATTCGGTTGGTTTTTGGATGCAGATTCACACAAGCTAAGCTAGTCCCTCTTCCTAGTCTAATCCCGGGGCTCCCAACTCGACCCTCTACCCCTTTCTAGAGTTGGAAGCCGGGAGCGTGCTACCAAG
>Ga0116227_10003137_pt1 | contig 37029 bp, 33 predicted proteins | sample S1TSphgellanicum_FD_89693 | JGI IMG/M metagenome (GOLD analysis project Ga0116227, IMG submission 89693) | Host-associated microbial communities from peat moss isolated from Minnesota, USA - S1T2_Fb - Sphagnum magellanicum MG | ecosystem: Host-associated > Plants > Peat moss > Unclassified...
TCTTTTCCTCCAATTTTGATTCTGTCTGCATTTTCATTCTTATAAAATGCAAGGTGGATACCAGATGGGCAGCTGTGTCCAACCGTCACAAATCGAGCAAACTATATACACTGGATTGAGGATTTGCTTGCGTCTTGTCCAGCTCCATGGCACCAGAATGGCGAGCATGAGGAGGTGGTGTGTGGGATTGACATCGGAACTGGGGCAAATTGCATCTACCCATTGCTTGGCACTGCTCTACATAAATGGCGTTTTGTTGCCACAGGTTTTTCTTCCAATGAGTTTCATCACGTGCTATCTGTTTTATGGATCTTCAGAGCATGTGATTTTGCAAGCTCCACAGTTCAAATATCCACATGTGGGAAATGCCTTCTGTTGTGGAAATCTTATGTCTGCATGCATGTGTCTGCTTTGATTGCAAAAGTGCATATTGCAAAGTACTGTAAATGATCAGTAAATAGAGACTGCAGATACATGAAGGATGATTCTTGTGATGCTTCAAGCTCATGTAATGCAGGAGAATTATTCTGTCAAGTTTTTGTCTTTCACATTTCTCCTGGTTTTCTTCTCCTGTGCAAGATGTTGATGTTGATCACGTTTGTTGCAAATTTGTTCAATGTTGCCGGTTGGGCCAGACATCACTGCAGTTGCTCTCAGTTGGGCACAGAAGAACATCGAATCCAACCCAAGTGTTGCAGATTTGATTGAAGTCAGAAGTGCGCTAATAGAGGATGCTGGTGGTAGCAACTGGGATACTACCACCATAGCAGCTGGAAATAATGATACCAGTGAAGAAATTTCACACCATTCAACTGCAATCAGTGATGCAGTGAAGCTCCAAGCCACCACCAATCCCTGCCTGGACAGCACAGATGAAGAGGTGCCGGGTTTCGTCTTGCAAGGATCTCAGTGGGTATCACTACTACCTTCACCAAGAGAACGAGAAGTCACAGGCTCAGAAGACAATGGTCAAGAAGCATGCACACCAGCAGTAGCTCCAAAAGAGGAGAATTGTTCAGGTCTTGTAGACTTGGAGGAGGTTCAACCTTGTTCCTATGCAACAACAACTTCTACTACTACATATCAGAAGCTCTTTCCTCTCGAGTCTGTTGAGTCACCCATAGTTGAGGAGGAGAAAGGTGCAGTTTCCAGTTCAGAAGCTGTCATTGACACCAAACATGCAGCTATACTGGTGGGAGTTGTAAAGGAAGGTGAGAGGTTTGATTTCTGTATGTGCAACCCGCCCTTCTTTACAAGCATGGCGGAGGCAAATGCCAATCCTCGCACAGCATGTGGTGGAACAGAAGCAGAAATGGTATACCCAGGTGGTGAAGAGGTGTTTGTTGCACGCATGATTGAAGACAGCGCAACTTTAAAGCACAAGATACAGTAAGTGCCTGGACCCACACTGCCTCTGCACTACCTTGATCCATAATGAGGCATTCTAGACATTTCCCTAAACCCTAAACCCTTTCCAACACTGGAAAAAAGTTTGAGTATGCGCTTTTCACTTGTGGACACATCCATCCCCTGATGGCTTTAGATTCTGACACGTGTGATGGTGCATGTAACAAGAATGTCATCTGGGCTGTGACTATGGGGCCAGCTGGTACACCACGATGATTGGACGTAAGCTCAGTCTGAAAGTGCTGACAGCAAAGCTGTGGACTTTGGGAGTGGCAGCAGTACGCACTACAGAATTTGTGCAGGGCCACACGTCACGCTGGGGATTGGCTTGGTCCTTCACTGTCCCTCCAAAGATGGAATCATCAAAAACTTCAGTTCAAATCAAGAGTAATGTCTCCTTCATGCTTGAGGTAATGTAGCCATAATATGTGCTCGTGTGCAGAAGTGTAATGGGTCGCTGCCATTACTAGCATGCTTTGAGTGTGCACACAAAAAAGAGTGGGTAGGAACAGATCCTCAGTTTTGTTTGGGCCTCTTAGTGAATTTTTGTGAGTCCACCCATTATGATACTTGTCAACCTGTTTCCTCTCAGGGCCTGAGGCATGGATGCAGTGCGGTAGATGTGCTTCAAGGCCTGATATCTCAACTGCAGTCAAATGGTGTTTTGTGCATGCTGGATTTGTCATCATTTTCAATCAATGTATCAATTCTTGGCCTCTCTTTCAATTCTTCTCTGCATCCAGTTCACAGTTATGTATATGTGGCATTGAATTGTATTTGTCAATCTATGAAAGTAACAACACTAGTTGGAGGTAAACTGGAGGTTTACTTCATTATCAAGTGAACAGCCTATTCCTTCTTCCAGATCAACAATGAGTAGTAATCCTCTATAACTTAGATGGGTCTCTCAGGCAATGTTACGGAAAGGATGAACAGTCAAGGATTTGCTGGAGCTCTGTTTTTTTTTTCTTTTGGCTGGCACAGGGTGTACTCTTAAACAGGCCAAATGAACAAGCCTCTGCTGATGTTCCTCTTCCTGCATGTGGAAAGAGGGCTTCAACAAAAGAGTTCAAAGAACAGCAGAGCTCAGGCCCAACAAATGCAACCAGTGCAGCGGATCATTCATCATTGAGGGCCTCAGTAAGCATCTCTCATTATCCACACTTTGTTTTCATTCTGTGCTTTCAGTAAATTCGTCAAAGAATCCACTTTGTTTTCATTCTGTGCTTTCTTCTTCTTTCTGTCTTGTGATTCACGATGAGAGATGGGCACAATCAAATATCAGAAGTACTTCATACCAAATGTTGTGCTTGTAGGTTTTCCAGCAAGCACCTGGGTCTCTTCTGATCAAGGCTTCCTTGGGTAAAGGAGCCAGCTTTGAATCAGGTGAGGTTTTTGGTTTTTTCTTTTGCTCCATGTACATGCCTAGTCAATGTGCGAGAAAAAAATCAACCCTCCTTAAAAATGCAGCTTATGCTTCATGAGTGCTACGTACTTGACTCCCCTTTGTATACATACTACACCCACCCACTGTTGGGAGCTGATGAAGTCAGTGAGTAGTAGTCTTGGCAGCTCATGACTGCTATTCACAATGAAGATGAAAGGTCTGACACTTTGTGAGCAACTGTCATAAGGTTATGACTGCACCCATTCTGCTGTCACCTTCAAAGTGCTGTTGTGGAGTTTTCTCTGCCATCTCATATATATACATATATGAGAGAGAGAGAGAGAGAGAGAGAGAGAGAGAGACTGCCTCTGGCCTGAGTCTAAGAGATCTGTTGAGGGCCACATGTTTTGAGTGGCAACTGTGGTTTTAATCTGGATCAACTAAGCAGTGAATCATGTTTCTCATTGGCGATTGCAGGGAAGTTGTTTATGAAGATTTTTGAGAATGCTGAGCAGGCTCTCAAGGAACAGTTCAACCTCAAGCAAAGAAGGACTATGTAGTTTGTGTGTCAGTGACACATTGATTCTCAGGAAGTCAAGTTATTTGCTGGGTATCTATACAATCATCTTATCTTTTTTTGTGTTTTATGCTTGACAACATGTGTAATACACAACCATGCCAGATGTGTAATACCCTCCACGTGCACCTTCAGCTTCTTGAGTGTCATTAGTACTTATATTTGCAGGAAACTTTCAAGGAGGAGCTTGGCAAGGACAGCCAAAGATGCATGCACTTTGAGTGACCCCTTTTTGCTACTACCACTCATGGCACCAAGTATGTGGAACTAGTGGTGAGTCCACTTCTCTTTCACTTCCACAATCCAACTACTTGTCAATGCTCCTTGATCTCGGTCTTTCTTGTATTCACCCAACAAGCATCACCATCATAATTTTTTTCCCTTTCTATTGGTTAATTCTTTTGTGAAGGTACCTTACCTTGAATCCTTGCATATGTATCTTTCTCGTGGTTAGTTCTCTTGTTAAGCTACCATCCCTTGAATCCTTGCATGTACGCCCTTTCTTAGTTAGTTTCTTTTGAAAACACCATGCCTTAAATCCTTGCACATTTGTACATAAGCTAATGCAATTGTATTGTGCAACTTGTGAACTAGCAAATTTGAGAAAGCACCATGAAACAACATTACTCCTACATCAACATGTCAACGACCATGACTAGACAAAAGCATTGAAAGAAAGCATGCTGAACAAACCACCTTCAATCCATGTCAAATTCAATATGTCACTCCTCGAGACTCTAGCAACTCTCATTTCCAAAGCCACATTTTTTCAGCTTAAGATGCTAGACTATGGACCACAAAAGATGAGGAGGAGGAGCATGTGGAGTCCCGAAGAGCCACATAATCCTCTTACAAAAGTCCAACGTGTGAGAACCTCCAATCACAAATTATGTTCAATCAATGCTTAATTATTATTTCTTGTTTTATGCATGAAAAATTGATCATCCTTCACAAACAAAGCTATATGAAGTTGATGCATCTTGAAGCTTTTGTTATACCGAAAATAATTACAAAGGAGCTCATAAGCAAAGCCCAAAGCTCATAACATTTCTTGGACAAGTTCATGTTGTGAAATCACAATTAGTACAATTTTGCAAATCTAAAAGATGTATAAATGATCCTTTTGTTAATTGTTGTTAACTTGGCATTGAAACAAGATGTGATTTTGTCCACAATGCCTATTGCACAAATGGCAAAGGGCATTACATACTTTGAGAGTCGAATTTGTCTTCAACAATGTCATGTTTTGACTCTTTGCATTTTTGATATTTTGTCAATAATGATAATAAAGAAAAATGATTTCTTAAAGATTTTTTGAATTATGCCATAATTATATAGTCATGCATGTTGTATTAACTAATGTTAGGTAATTAAAAGCTTGATTTAGACTCATAAACCTATTGCAATAGATTAGGAAACAAAAATAAATAAGCTTTTTTTTACTAAACACAAGTATTATGCAACAAAAAATTACAAAATTATGACATGGAATTGAAAATAAATCATAGAAGAAATCCGTACATTGTATTATGTATATGAGATTTGGTAACCCATGCGATAATGTTGGCCAAAATAATCTCAAAAATACAAGTTGAAATGTGTACCTAGGGTTCATTATCGACTTGGAATAACCTATGTGTTACCACATTCTTATGACATTATTGTGTGTGTAACACCATCGATTGTTTTATGGGTTAGAACGAAAACTTATTCTAAAAACATTTGCAAATAATTTGAGGGTTTTTTCACATTAGTGTTTAGCGTCTAAATGGTAAACATTTACTTTATTTTCTCATCCTTTCCATTATTATTCATGAACATCCTTAGAGATTATTAACTATGAAAATCAAACATAAAAATAAACCCATTCTATTTTTCAAACATTCCAACAAAATATTTTCACATGACATAATTTCAAGAAATTTATCATGTATATATATATATATATATATATATATATATATATAAAAATCATTAAAGTCACTTCAACTTATTAAATTTATTCTATTCCATGATATAAAATCAATAACAAACATAACATTCAATTCAAAAGTGGAAATTAACATTAATTCATGACAAAAGAAATATTGAAAATTCAAATCATTTAACAGTCGATTCATTGGATAACACAATTGACAATAGAATATCCAAATATTTTTTATTGACATTCATCTTTTGATATTTTTGTAGATTTTGATCATATACAATAAAAATATATACATAGATGCATGTGTGAATCTATAATCAATTTTAGGGTAGCCTTGAGGTTGAGGGCTACAAAATTAGTGATTTATCAAAACTTTAATTATGAATTGATTTCCACTAAATAGTGATGATAACTATAGTTTTGATTATAGAGGGAGTTTATTTAATTTTTAATTTTTAAAAAATCAACATTTCAAAATTAACATGGGTAAAAACCCTTTAACTATATATGCACCAAATGTGTGACACATTTTTAAGAAGTGGGCTTTATAAATCTTTAGATATATATGATCTAAAATTTAACACATGATATTTGACCATTGGAGTTTGTGGTGTGAATGGGGTTCTTTTAGAAATTTTGAAAAAAAATAAAAATAAAAATAAAATAATCTCCTTTGAAGATGAAAGAAGGGAAGATGTGGTTGGAAGGAAAAAAATATTATTTCTTTGCTCAAAGGAGAAGGAGATTGGAGAAGGACTATTTTTTTATTTTTTTATTTCACTTATTATTATGACTTGGAAAGGGAGTTTGGAGGAAAAAAAAAACAAATTATTTTGGGGACATTTTATTGTTTTTTGCTTAAAAAAATTGGGAATTGTTTTTGGAAAAGTGTGTTTTTCCCAGGTGTAAATTTGACTAATTTTGTTAGTTCTTTTATTTTATTTTTTTGGCCAAAAAAAAAAAACTCACCAAATTTTTGATATTACAAAATTAAAAATTAAAAAACCTTGCTTATATGTCTACAACCTGATAAAGATTTTCACATGGTTTGTGAGTTCTTAGAAAAACTTTTAATTAAAAAATGATCTAAAAATAATTAGTAGTTTTGAGTTAAAATAAATGATGAAATAAAAGAACTAAATGTATAAATAAATGTAGTAGTGTGATAAAATGATGAAAATAAATACTTGTTTGCATGTAGAAGGAGGAGGAAGATATTTAGGGTTTAGGGTTTTAGGGGTTTATAGGGTTTAGGGTGTCAAATGTTGAGGATTTGATGATAAATAAATAAATCATGTTTAATTAATAATAATGTTCACATGATATTTATGATTAACAATTAGCTCAAACACTAATGAAAATTATTATTATTATTATTATTATTAATTTTGTTGTTGTTATTATTATTTAAGCTATTTTCACAAGCCATCATTCTTTGTGACATCCCTAATCTTTTTTATGGCTATATAGGTATAATATATATGTAAAAAAATGGCTAAAAGAAATGGGTCAAATTTTTTAAAAAATTAATCAAAATTAAATACATTCATTCCTTGCCCCCACCAAAATTTTCAAGACCCACATGGCGGGTATAAGAATCTCCTTCTCTCTCAGAGTTTCTGGTTTAGTTCTTTTACTTAGTAACCGGAAATAGAACCGGCGGTTCTCATTTCCGACCGGCCACAGGTACCTACCCAATTTTCACAGTGTAGAATTTGCATACGTACGTATCTGGTCCGCTTTTGTATTATACTCCCAGTATTATACGTCCTTCTCTTGTCTTATACTCCGTCTCTCTCAGCTTGCCTCTTCCCAATTTGCACTTCACAAATCGCATTGCAGATGGAGAAGCATCATCAGATGACGTAGTGGGCGATGTGTGAAGAGAGAGAGAGAGAGAGAGAGAGGAAGTGACAATTGGAATGTAGTGGGAATGTAGGATTGTTGGGAGGAGGAAGAAGAGGAGCTTCTTTCTTTTGCCAAAGATGGTGGATGAATAGGGATAATAGATGTACAGTAATGCCCAAGCAAGAGAGGACTGAAGAGAGAGAGAGAGAGAGAGAGAGAGAGAGATGTGGGTGTGTATGTGAGAGGGAGAGAGATGGAGAATTGGGTGCTTGAATAAAATGCCAACTGAAGGACAACTCAGTTGCAGGAGCTGAAGTTCATTATTTAGAGGATTTGGGTCGACAATCCTTTACATGATTTGATGCAATTTGTGTCAATCATGGGGCGGCGCAACGTGAATGTGAGTGTGCTTACAGATATTATTTATATGTATTGTTTGTTTGTTTGATGGGTGGTTTGTTTGTTTGAATTTTTGTTTGCATTTTTTTGTAATTTATTTAATCTTTAGGGATGGTGGGATAATAATAATAATAATAATAATAATATGAAACTTGGATTTTCCACTGAGTTATTTTGCATGCATGCTGATTTATTTTTATTTACTCATATGCTTGCGGTTTTGGGTTTTTCGTTGTTCTTGAGATTTTGGAAGGGGGGGTTTTAGAGAGTGATTTGTGGGTTTCTGTTTTCTGAGATGTAAATAATTTGTATGTATTACGTGTGATTTGCAGTGCAGTGCTGCTGGAGTTAACTCTGGTGGGTTTTTGTTGTTGTTGGTCTTTGTGATCAGGATGAGGAATTAGGGTTTGGTTTTCTTTTAATAAAAAAATATTTGGAGGTGAGTGAGTGAGTGAGTGAGTTGGGGAGAGACCAGGGTGATTGATAGATACGACTGAATTTTTTGTGGAGCTTCTTAGGTTTCTTGTTCATGTGTGCTGCATGCATACCCAATGCAGTGGAAAGACACGGGGTTGCAAAATTTTGTGTTTCTTTAGAGCTTACTGAAATTCACCTTCACAGTAAGTAATGTTGTTGTATTCGGCCTTCATGTGCCACCCCCCTGTCACCCCATAGCTATGTTTTGTTTGGGATGTGTCAATTAGGGTTTGATACTAAATTGAGGAAGGTTTAAGAAGCGCAGAAATCAGTTGCATTCATGTAATTTGAATGGTAGGGCTTATGTTGACTTCATGTAAATTGCTGGGCAATGTTTTGGCCTTATACAGATTGTATGCTGTTTGTCTTCTATATTTTGCCACTGTTGAAACCACTTGATTATATCAGAGCCTTTGTTTGGGTTCTGGTCTCGTCAGGTATGGTTTGGTATCATCTGAGGTATGTGAGCACTGTTTTGTGGCTTGTAATCTAGTCAAAGAAGTTGAGGGCTGAATTTTTGTGTTGATGTGTACACGATTTTAGTGTTCAGGTGTCAATGTGGGTGTTTCTGGTAAATCAATTCATAGAAAGGTTTTCAGCTAATTCATTTGTTTGTCTTTGAGGTGATCTGCTAATTCGGATTGCTATATTTTTTGGGTTTCTGTATGTGTAGGTGATGGATGAGTTTGTAGCAGTGGAGGAACTCCATGGGTTGAGTGCACATGACATCAACAAGCTTTTGCAGGCTGCTGATAGGTTTGTCCTCAATATAACTTCAGCTAAAGGTGTTTCACTGAGGGTAAGTTATCTCCTTTCATCTTGCTACAGGACGTTTTTTGCATTGCAATTTTTTTTGGGGGCCAATTTTCAGAACTGTGAAAATGTGATGACACAAACTATTGAAAACTTCACAAAGTTGGCAATGAGGTGATGATGGCCAGGTGTGGGACATGTGTTGTAGGTGGATGTGGAGCAATTGGCAAACTGCCTACCTCTGCATTTGATGGCCTGTGTGGCATCAAGTGGTGCAGAGCCACGGTTGCGGTATTGGTTACGTGCAGCACGGCTGCTGCACTCCCTCAGTACTGTGGCATCATGCTACCCTAAGTTGGAGCAGGTGCGTAATGCCCCATTTCAAATGCTTGAACAATTGTAGAGGGTAGACCCAGGGTACTAGGGGCTCAATGCATTATGGAACTTGGTAATTGTAACACATGTAAATAGTCAAGGAGAGTATGCACTGATGGAAATTGTGAAATCCTTAAAGACCAGCAATTCAACGTTGTGGTGAAGCAGATCTGATCTTTTAGGCCTTCTTGGGTATTGCCAGTATTGGAGAGACATTCTTGCATATGCTCCTGAGGTGTCCATAGTTCTTTCTCATACACATGGTTTGTTTCTTATTGTCCTGTCATGCTTCTATTGATTTTTCTGTTCAATTTGTCAACTGGGCAGTGTTGGAGGCATGTATTTTTTTTGTTGGGAACACTTGGTGGGCATGCGCATAGTGGGATACAACAGCGGAGTCATGAAAGCTTTTCTTTGTTTATTTGTCATGAAATCACTTATTGGGGATTCTGTAACTGCAGGTGTTCTTTCAAGAAGTGAAGATTCGGATGCAGATCCTTGATTTGATCACATACATGCTTGTGGTTTTAGCAAACATAGAGCAGGTATCTGAAGGGATTGAGCACTTTCATTGGCTTCTCTCTTGACGTATTTTATAGCTGCATTTCAGTTAGTCATGGGGCTTATTTGTTTTGGTTGATGATACGATGTTTTTACTGTGGTATTCTTATGTAAAATCCTCAGGGCCAAGGTGGAAACTTCATGGTAGTGATACATGCAGCATTGGTAGCATGTAACTTGTACCTTCTCATTTCCTTCATCAGTCATGACTGGGCTGATGTTGCTCCTGTCCTCTTGGCTCATCCAAAGGTACAATATCCTTTTGCTTCACAATGCTTCAAGGTGTCTGTCGTTTGAGTTTATGTCGTTCTTTGTCAGCTGATGATCTGCTGAGCTTCTGTGGGTGGCAGAGTACCTATCGAGGGCAGGACCAAAGGCAGGCTAATGAAGCTGGTTTACTGACAACAGGTGAATGTCTTCATGGATGCATCTTTTGATGCAGTCAAGCGAGACATAATTTTGCTCCAAGTCAAGCTTCGCTCTTTGCAAACTAAGATTGTTGCCAAAAAGACAACTTTGCTTGCTGCTGAACGTGTTGGCCTTGTCACCGCCCAGCAGTGTGAAGCTTCACTGCAAGTTCTGCAGTTTCTTTGCATACCCAAGGCTTTCAGGGATAAAGTTCTTGCACACAAGGTGTTTGGTAGTTTCTTCTCATTGATGTCTTTTTTTAATTATCTATGCCTCTTGAGTGCTAATTGATGTCATGATTGAGTCTTCCTGTTTGCTTCCAGAGATGCTACACACACTCACAACACAGATTTTTGTATAGTTGTTTGCCCTCAGTTTTGAACAGATTACTGTATGAGTATCTACAGCCACTGTTGGGAGAACATGATGAAGGCAGTAGGGAGTAATGGCAACTAGTCACTGCCATTCATGATGATTACAGTGATGGTCTGATATGTTGTGAATGACACCCACGAGGTTATAACTGGACATTCTTGTTTGATTTTGTTTTGGGTCAGCCTGGAATTGACACAAAAGTATTTTTCTTGTTATGTGTCTTCTTCTGGAGTTTCTCTCTGAAATCATATTGACATTTTCATCTCATTGCTATCAATTGCCATCTTGTGTTCTAAGGTGTGCAATGGGGAAGTTTTAGGTGCTGGATCATCTTCTGTCTTTTGTAATGGCTTGCACTGTCAAAGTTCATAATCATTGCAGAAATTCAATAATAACTGTCATTACTGCTTTCAATTCTGGACCAGGAACTGTCAAGGGAGGGGGGTATATTACGGTTGGTGCTTGCAGTTCTGAGGTTGCAATTGCCACCTGCTTTTCAGTCATCAAGGCCATTACGGGCAACAGTGTCAAGATCCAGAGCGAAAGTCTTGATAATGGTGAGTGTACGTTTTGTCAGGGTAGACAAAACAGTCATTGGGTTGATGTTTTGGATCTTCATTGGCAGCTTCTTAAACTGTTCTTTGGATGTCTGGAGCTTGCTGCAGAAAATCATGCATTATAAGCTGGCGTTTATGATTGTGAATGCAGATGTTAAAATTTTGTGAATCAGATCAGTTTTCGTTTTTGGATGAAGTGGCAGCTGGTTCACGAAGCATGCAGCTCGCTGAGCAAGTTGCAGCTGAGGTCAGTTGTGTTCAACAGATTTGAACCAAGGTTTTTCTTGTTTTTTTTTAGGGTGGAATATCTTCTATCCATTGCAGAGATACCCACTGTGGGTGCTTACCTACAGGAAGTCTGTGGTTCCATAACTGGAGTTGTCACTTTGTTTGGCCATATGAGGTGTCCCTGTAAACAGGGCCAGTGGACCATTTTCCAGTAGCACTGCCTATGTGTGGTGTTTGTCATGATAATGCAGGTGATTGCACTCGTTAGAGGTGCCTTACTTGATGATCCAAGAGCTCTTGATGACGAGGGGGTGGAAAGACAAAATCCAATGGGACCACTGCATGTAACTGCCTTGCGGCTGGCAGATATACTGTCTGATGACTCCAACTTCCGCAACCTGGTCATGGACCAAATTGTATGTGTTGTCATTCCTGTTGATACCTCTACATCCTCAGGATATAACCTTCTGTTGGGCTGATACCTTATGTTCCTGATACTAAACCTATATATTGGTTTTGATTTTAATGTTTTTTTTTGCTGTGAATATTAGTTTTGGATTTTAAGAGTGTCAATTTACTGTGAAGAATGTTTTCAGAACAATTATTGCAGGTTGTGTGCTTTGTGGCCATTAGGATTTGACTTTGAGCCTTGCATGAGGGGTGGACTGACAAAGGCCAATCTTCTTTCTTCAGAAGCTTGGTTGTAGTTGATGACAAGTGCAGAAAGTACACTCTCTATTGCTCTTTTTCATCATGGGAGTGATTGTACTCATTTCAAGTGGTGATGTGGGTGGGTGGATCAGGCTCCTGATTTGGCAACAGTTTTGGCAGTGGTACCCACAAAGTTCCAAGAACGATGGTGTGGAGGACCAATAGCCTGGGAGCTGGCAAAAGGGGAAATGGACACAATACTGGTGTATAATCCATTTGAGGCTGCAGGAGAAGCAATGGCAGCATCTGTGAAAGCTGATGCTGCAGGAGCATCTGCACAACAAGAGGAGCCTAGCTCTGTGACAGAGTTCAATGTTGTACCTCTGGTGGCTTCTGCTTTTCAGATTCGTGCAGCATTGCTGGTGAAGCTGTTTGCAAATCTTTTCTGCTACAATCCTGATGTCTGTGCAGGTGCATGCTCTGTTTTGAAATGTCCCTGTACAGTTGGAACATTGATATTGCACTTACAAAGTTTGAAGGGTTGTATGACCTCCCTGTACTGGGTCTTAGTTGGGTATTCAGTTTGTAGGGATCTGTGTGAGTAGCTTAGAAGCATGCAGATTTGAAATTACTCAAATCATGGCAAAAGCTGATATTTTCCATTGGTTGCAGCTGAGGAGAAGGGTAGATTTCTGCACACTTTTTTGAATTGCTTGCACAAGGGGCCTCTACAATCCAACCATGCTTTATTTTTCCTGAGTGTGGAGCGAACTGCTGTACGCATTTGTGAAAATCTCTGTAAGATCACATCCAGCTCTTTTTGCCCTTGAACTTAGTTGACACTAGGTGTATATATCTTGTTTGCTATTGACATGTTGCACTGGATCAAATCTTCAGGTTCTTGTTTCTCTTTCTGTATGTTTATTCATCTTTGTTCTGCAGTCTGCCAGTGCCTTAGAACTAGTTACATCTGGGGGAAACCACCAATCTTGGAAGGTGGGTGGGACTCTCACATACTGGAAGTTGATGTAGTAGGTCATCCATGTATGAATTGCAATGTGGAGTGAACAGTCATGATTGTCTGGCTAATTGTTTGTTCTTGTCAGCAGATACACTACTTGATTATGTGCTGACCATCACATCGGAGATCATAAATGATGATGATCTGGCACTTGTAAGGTGATGATGAACCTGGGTCACCTGATTCTTTTACTCCCAATTCTCAGTTCTCCACAGTGATTTGAGTTCTGCTGCTGTTTATTTAGTCACAAGTACAGATGCTGTGCTTGGATGGATACAACTGTTGACTTGAAGATCATCAAGCTTTTTTGTCCAATGGGTCACTGCTCCTATGTGTTGTGGTTGATTGCTTGAACCTGTGTAACTGAATGATGAATGTGCACATGGGTACATGAGCTGTGTAACCTGATGCTCTTTCTGTTCTGTCTGTTGTCCAATACGTGCTGCAGTGACTTTGCAGAGGAACTGCATCGGAGTATCTGCCCAACGTTAACCTCTGTTATGGTGCGTGTCAAATACTACTTCTGAGGGTAAAATTGAGAAGAGCTTTTTATAGCATGTTTTCTTCTTGTGCTAAGAGTGAAGCTTTGTAACTTCATGAGGGTAGTAGGAGGTGTGTCCTGTGCTGTTGTTGATCCAAACTGGGGATGGATATGTGACAAGTAGAAGTTGGACTAACTGTGGGAAGCTGAGGTTGGGGAGAGCAGGAAGCACCACTGGTGAGCTTTGTGCGTGATGGGCATGAGCAGAAACTGCAGCTCTGGAAGCAGGATTGGCAAAAGTTGGAACGATGGCAGCGCATTCAACAGATTGGTCAGGTGGCCAGCCTGCGTACAGTACCTGCTGTGAAAGTAGAGGAAAGGACAGAGACTGAGCCACTCCCTAAACTGGGGGTAAGAAATGATCAGGGTTTTCCTAAGATGATAGAGCTATGGTATTAGAGCCTCGTTTGCACCACAATAAGTCCCATGTTTTATCACTTCCAGGGAAGACCTCTCTCACAAATTCCTCATAGGTCCAAGGTTCATTACTCCACCAGTGGGGTTGGTTAGGGTTTCACTGTTTGTCAGTAGTTGCATTCTACCTGACAGCAATTGAATATATTCTGTTTGGGATTTGTTGGTGCTGCAGGATGTTCTCAAACCAGAAGTAGCTGTTCAGGAAGGTGTTGAAACCACAGAGATCATAGCTGCAGCTGTGACAAAGGCAAAGTTGGAGGTGGAGGCAGTGGCAGATGCAAATGGAGACAGATGTGTGCACAGGGAGCTGAATCAGAGAGCTTTTGCCCAACAAGTTGATGCTGGAACATTGGAGGGTGGAAACATGGAATTGGCAGAAGAGAGGGTCAGTGAGGGTGTCAATGCTACAGAAAGGGAGGAAAGAGGGAAGGGGGAGCAAGAGAATTGGGGTGTGACAGTTAGTGGGACACCAACACCAACACCAAGGAAGCATGGCAGAGAGAGGGAACGACACGGCAGTGAGCAGGAATCGCAACCAAAGAAACGCAAGCGCAACATTATGAGTCCTGCACAAGTTAGAATCATGGAGAATGCTCTGCTCTGTGAACCAGAGATGCAGCGCTCCCCAAGGTCAATCCAACACTGGACAAATCATCTGAACCATATGGTGAGAACCCACTTTCACTTTCCCCAACTGTTTCACAGGAGGCTTGGGATGTGATGTGTTTGCATGGCTAGGATGATATTGTAAACTCCTGTGTTTTACATGTACTGTGGCATCGAAGTACTCATTGCTATGTGTATTCATTTCTGCTCCAGGGTCCTGAGGTAGCATATCAGCAGCTAAAGAACTGGTATGAAAGTCCTCCCCAATGCACAAGTTGGTTCAGCTCATGATATTCCTCACTTGTGTGAGCTTTCTGATGTGATTTGTTTGTTTTTCGTCTGCACAATTCAAATTCTTTTGATATTGAATCCATCAGAGGGCAGAAGCAAGAATTTTGAAAGTGGATGAAGGTTTTCACATGGGTTATTATGTGCAATCTGTCCACATAGTTTTGTGATGTAGGATCTAATTGGGTTGGATGTGGCACAGGCTGAATAACAGAAAATCTCGCATAGCACGGGAGGAGCGTGACAAACAGCGAGCAGCAGAGGGTGAATTCTTGAATGCAACAGGAGACAAATTGCAACACACACCCACAGATTCTGCAGTAGGCAGCCCTTTTGAGGCTCCTGAAGGTGCCAAGGGTGATCATGTGGTTCTGCAAGACTTTGCTGCTGTGAAGTGTGCATCACAACCCCATGCATCACTTGCACTGCCAAAATCAGGAAATGATGTTCCTGGAAGAGAGATTCCAGCTCAATCTGAGCAAGAAAACCATGCAAGCACAGTAGGAAAGTAGAAAATGTGGGAGACACTGAGTTTTTGTGGAATAGATGGGGAACTAGATCATGGCAGTGGGCACAGTGCATCAAGTCCCAAGGACGATGGCACGGCGTGCACTTAGAGGAGCACAACTTATGCTTGGCACAATTGTCCAAGCTGAGAGTTGACAAAACCGCAAGCTCCCTTTCCCTTTCAACATGACCTGAGGAACCTTGTTTGAGGAAGCTGAAACTTTGTTGGGTAAGCCTATGGTGGCTTGGGGATATGGGTCATATGTATTTGGTCCCCCTCTTATGACCCACCCAAATAGTGTTTCCTTCATCAAGCATGGAATTTTTTGTTAAATTTCCCTTGAAGATTTTGTAGAACATACGTAGCCAGTGATACATACACATTGAAGAGATGCCATCAAGTTAACACATTGTGAAGGGACTTTTGCATCCATTCATTTGCATCTGAGGAAATGCTATCATTGTTACTGCCATTCTGATCTTCTCTTTCTTCCCATGTTGGGTGAGAGCATGGTTTAAAGTATGTGATCTACTGGACATATGCTTGACCTGCTGCAAGTTATTTGGTATATTCCTATTACTGTCATTTGGATTATGTTGATTCACACAGACCACTACTACCATTCCTGCAATAATATCAACTAATGTTAACTTTCTAAGACATCAGTCCTCACAATGGTATGTGAAAACTCACAAAACTCGCAACTTCATTAGTGTTCCCATCCTAACTTGCTACTTTAATTTTATAGAACTTAGGGTCTCTTTCCATTAGGCAATTGTGATTACACTTACACAGAATATGTTGTGATCACAGCACACAGCAGCCTAATAGAAAGCCACTGAAATGGAGCCTTGTTTCTTGTTACATGAAGAGCGCCTTTCATTGGAGAGTTGCAATTGTGCCACAAATCTTTAGGTAATTGGTGTTAGGAATGTTAAGAACCTTTCATTTGTAAGGTGATGTTTATAGGATGTATAAGGAACTCGTGTCCTCAAACAAATGTTAATTTTTACTGATTCACATGTTGACTCACAACTCACACAACTCTGCATTTGGTCAATGCTTGATTGGTAGAGTTGTTGTTCAAGTCAGCTCACACAACTCTGCATTTGGTCAATGTTTGATTGGTAGAGTTGTTGTTCGAGTCAGCTCACACAACTCTACATTTGATCAATGCTCTCATTGGCCCCATGACCATCCAAACAGTGAATGGACTGTTTGGATGAAGATTTCATAGCCGTTCTTTGCATGGATGGAAAGAAAGAATGTATTTTGATTCTCATGAGAGATTGTTATGTTTGGTAACCAACCTGCTCTCACATGGTTACCTAGTCCATTGTTCCTTGAAGGTAGTATATGCTTTTCCTTTCAAATCAACTCCCTCTCAAACTCTGTCACCTTCCCTTCAATTGACAAAATTGTGGCTTCCCTCAATGATAATTTCAACACTGTATACTGCAGTCGGTTTCACCACCCAAGAGTCGAATCAATCACTTTTGAGGTGTCAAGGTTTTTTGACACCTCATTTTTTGTCTTCCAAGTTTTCGATAGAGGGAGTGTAGTTTGTATTTGTCAAGTAACCTTTTTAAAGGTTATATTGTATTTTTAGCATTAATTCACATATTTAATTGAAATATAACTTATTGAAAAACTTCAATTTTTTTTTTTTCATTATTAGGGAAAGTCAATGAAGAATTATTCTGAAATTTCAGACATATCAAAGAAATTTCTCAAAAAAATACGACATTGAAAATGTGAATTAATGCTTGTCGAATCTAACATCAACTTAGGGTAATTTTACTTCACTCTTTTCAACTTCACATAGGCCAATTGATATAGGTCACATGCTTTCTTGCATGCTTGCTTCACACCACCAAAATAAATTAAAAAGCAAACCAACCATCCAACTCTAGTTAGTGTAAAGTCACGATGCTTGTTGTCAAAGAGATAAGGACAAGCCATAATGGTGTATACCTTGAAGAAATATCAAATTCTAAAGTGGTCTTCGTGTTCACACTAGAACTTGAAAAATGAAAAAGCTAGTTAGTTACTACCAAATTGTATTCACACCATTTTTTTTCACTCGCATGCATCCATTATGTTTAGGAACATTGTCATGTTTGTCGATTGTTTTGGGTATATATAGTTGGGTATTCAATTGCTAGAAACTAGATGCAATGGCACCATTGAGCACAAAGCATTTGAAAACTTCAAGTTGTATGAAAAAAAATTATTTGTTGAATTTCTTGACACAATCCCTTTTTTTGGTTGGATTGCTTTGCCAAGAAAATCAACTTTTCTTTAAAGTTGTGGCATGTTTGGGACAAAGGAGAAAGAAATACAAAAAGATAGATATTTAATCTTGTAAGTGTAGCACTCTTTTTACTCAAAGGATTGTACGTAATATCACTATTTTGAAAGTGTAAAATTCTTGTCTTGTTTGAAAAGGAAAGGAACACTTGTGAAAGACGAAGAAAAAGTTTTTTTTAAAAGGAAAAAGAAAACTTAAAAGTGAAAAATGCAAGGAAATTTTCAAAAAATCAAAAACAAAAAACAAAAGCCAAAAATGGGAAGAAAAAAAAGGATGAGATTGTGCCCTTCTTTACTAGTTATAGGTTTCATATGTGTAAAGTATTTCAAGAAAGTTGAAATTCTAGCTTTGTGAGAAAAAAGATAGTGATGACATGCAAAAAAATGGAATGAAAAGAGAAATTAAATTACAAGTTAAATTAGATTATTTCATTCTTTGAAGAAGATTCAAAAGGTTTGCCAATCGAGGTGCACAATAATGCAACATAACAAATATAAACTAAATACAGTTTGGAGAACAATTTTTTTTTCTACAATGTGTCTAGAGGTGAGGTACTATCCAAAGTTCAAAAAAGACGACTTAAAGATTTTTTTAAATTGTTTCATTTGTGCCCCCAAAAAAAGAAGATTAAAAAGCCCTCAAATTTCATTGTTCCTTGGGCACTACCATTTTTGTACATGCTTTTATGATGCTTGTGAGTCAAGAGGCTTTTTCTTGTCACAATTATCCATACCTCCACCTTTCAAGTTTCTATGCCTTTGCTAGACATTTTGATCAAAAATGGTGCCACATTGCTTTTTCTTTACTACACATTTTTTTTTACATTGTGGGTAGCACATTTTGCTAACAACTTTCATAGGTAAAGTATTCATACATGGAAAGAAGTTAGAAATGTAGGGCAAAGTCCTACAATGGGCATTCTCAAAATAAGGGGCTTAGGACAAGGCCATAGTCGAGTCTAGAACTACATTTTGGGAATTGGGAAATAAAGTGCCCTCCAAACACAACTTTTGAAAAAATTTCAAGTGCTTTTCCATAATGTGTTTTTCAATTTGGTGGTGAATTTGAAGGTGGAACATCCTTAAAAAGTTTGTTGGGTTATGCCCTCATGTGGGAAGTACACATTCATTTGGGTCTACAACAGCTTAACACTAAATGTAGCTTGGAGCTTATAGTGAGAAATATGTCATTTTAAAGCACACTCATAAAACATACTTTGTATTTTAAAACTAATTTAGCAAGCTATAACTTAATCCCTAGAAGTAGGTAAAAGGAGACAAATGATTTCATATCTCATGTATTTTCAAAGATATATTGTAATTAATTTGTTAGGTATCTCATTTTTTATGATTTAGGTGAAATTTAAAAATCCAATCAGCCTTCGACATCTTGAAATTTTCCAATCTAGTAGGCATGTTCAACCCAATTGGTCACCCAAAAAAAAAACCTCAAACAAGCACAATCAAATTCACTCAACCTTGGATGCATTGGATAAAATCCAAACAACCTATCCAACCCAAATGAACTAGAAAGACTATGATAAAATGCAATTGACCTTGGATGGGTTGGATCAAATTCAATTAGATTTAGTTGGCTTTGTCTAACCTAATTGCTCTCAATTAGTTGGCCCTCCCAAAATCTAATGGCCATGATCAAATTTGGTCAACCTTGAATGACTTAGATAAAATCAAGTCACCTTTTTGTCCAACTTGAAGTAGTCCCAATATAGTTGGATTAATGATTGAAGCGTGGATGGATGATCTAGTCCATGTTGAACAATTCTATTGAACATGGATTTTAGTTGTGATGCACTTATAATGCTTAATTGCAAATCGTGAATTTGGAGTAGTGTTCAAAATAATTTAAAGCTTCCTCTCTTGCTCACCTCGTGTAGGCCACAAGAGCCTTTGAGAGCGTCTAAAGTTATTTAGCTTATAAAGTTACCTCTTTATCACATACTTCATTGAAGATAAGCTTGTCACCACTCTCTTCTTTGTGGTTTTGCGTTTTTTAATTGTTGGTCCAATGGTGCTAACAATGACAATGAACTCAAAGTTTGTTGTCAAGTTCTTGTTTGTTTGTATGTTTGTTTTGTTTTTTTTTTAATATACAAATGATAATGAGAAACTCTTTAGAAACACATTGTCATCACTGTTGCCATTTTGCAATGACATAGAAAACAATGACAAGCTCCAAACCCACCATCCCCTCCTCTTTTTTTTTTCTTTTCTTTTAGCTACAAGAGTAGTGATGAACTCAAAGCTCACAACATCCTCTTTTCATTATGTTTTAAAAATTATTTATTTGTTTTTTTTGTTGTTTGCTTTGTTTCCTAGATGATGACAACAAGCTCAGACCTTGTTATTCTCATCTTATGTTTCTATTTTTTAAAAATTATTGTTGCAAATAATAATGACCCACAATCTTTATTTTGTTTTGTTTTGTTCGCTTTTCACATAGATTACAATGATGAGCTCTAAGATCAAATGGCAATGATGAATTCTTGATTGTCATCATCATAATCTTGTTGTAACTTGTTATCATTTCTTTTTTCTTTGTTATAAACAATGACAATAATCTTAGGCTCATCCTCATCATCTTATTCTTTTTTATTTGCTTTGTTACACAAACAATTTTGTTCATTATAAAAAAAATTGGGTTTGTTTTGTTGTAGATGGTGAAAACGAATTCCAATATTGTCTTTTTTGTCATCATCTTTATCAAGGCAATGATGGTTTGTTACACAAATGACAAAGAGGAAGAGGAGGTTTAATCCTATGTTTTTTTCCCTTGATTTTTTGTTGCTAAAAATGGTTCAAATAAAAGCATGAATTTGAGGAATGAAGTTGAATGCAGTAATTGTCAAGTATGAACCCACTTGTAACACATATTTAATTAATTTAAGATTTTATCCAACTTGGTGGATGGTATGAACTCTGCTTAGTGGCCACTAGATTTAACAAATGTAACCTTATATTCAAATAAAAATAACAATCATTCAAAAATATAACACCCATCTAGACAAATTTTTGTCTCAAAAGACTTTTTTGCCTTGTGCCCACCAAGTGAAAATGATAGGTTATTCATTATCAAAGTTGAAAATCAAAGTATGCTCATATTTATGAGAAACAAAAATCTTATTTACTAAATTACAAAGTACTAAACACAACATGAACCAATTCATCAATCACAATAATGTCTATGGATCCAAAGTTGTCGCTCATACAATAACAAAATCATTAATAATTCCAATTAACTTAGTTGCATAAAAGAAAAAAAAGACGCATGGTGGCCACCAAGGATTAAGGTTAAGGTTGAAAATATAAGGCTATTGATAGCAAGTATCCAAGAATATAGACAAACAATTTTCTACCATAAACAAATTTCTTAATAATTTTTGGACTTTATGTCGTGAAAGAAAAAACAAACAACTAGTGGCCATCAAAGATGAAGGTTAAAGTAAAACAAAATCACTGACCACAATTGTTTAAAGATATACACATATAATTTTCAGGGATCAAAACATTGCTTTAAAAATATGCCACATTAAACACAAAAGAACCCAAAAATAAAAACATTCACAATACATTTAAACTCAATTCCATGAAAGCAAAAACTACACAAGTGGTGGCCATTAAAGATTAGGGTTAAGGTGTAACAACAAATATCACTAATTATGTTTGAGAATGTAGATGAATTTTTTAATTTGATGAACAAATTGATTAAATCATACACCTCATCAAATTTAAAAAAAACACAATCATTAATAAATTCGGGGCTCTATGCCAAGAATGAGAAAAGAGGATGCCTAACAGTCACTAAGGATTAGGGTTAAAATGCAACAAAAAAGATTGTTGATCATTAGCATCCAAGAATATACAAGAATAATTTTGTATCATGAATAAATTGATTAAACAACATTGAGATCAATTTAATCCTATAAAAAACTCTAAGAAATTATAAACACAATGTCCTCCATGTCCAAAACATCCTTCACACATTGCTCAATGCATTAACAACATCAAGATTTACTTTAGCCCTACTAACACAAGCAGTAGGAATAGTAATTTGATTCTTGTTTGATTTTTTTTGTGCTAGAAATGAAAAAAGAACAAATGAAATGTCAAGCAATTGTTCTAGATTTGCAAAGTTGCATTTCCACTTGCCATTCCAACAATCCTCATACAAATGTCGTTCATCCAAATTTTTGCACTTCTTCATAAGAACCCACCATTAAACCTTCACCATTTTGAAAAATGCACTTTCCTCATCTTTCACAACATCACTTTGTGTTTTTCCCATCCAAACAAGAACAAGGTTAAGATCATGTGGCTTAACAAGAATAAAATCCCCATCATTAAGATTTCTAAATGGGGTGCATGTAGTTGAAGGCTTCATGTTTCTTAACCCACAATAAAGGTGTTGAATTGGGTCCTCTAGATTAGAATCAACAACAGTGGTTAACAACAAAACCCTAGAATAGTTGGATCTTTAATTGACAACAAAACCCCTCCAAAATGGTGACATTTTGATGGGGTAAAGGTCTAAACAAATGCAATAAGATATCCTCCCAAGATTCAACATACGACTTCATCTTCATTTCATAAGTTGCATTTTGTCCAATGCCCACCTTCTAGAAATCCATGTATTTGGAAAGTCTAACAATAATGAACTTTTGTCTTTTAGTAGACATTAAAGGATCAATGCCCCAAATGGGGCGGTAAGAAACAAGGCTAGGGATGCCCATAGGTATCTTTAGTGACCCATTGGGATTAGTTTTCCATAATATGATTGGAGGCACGTCTATAGGACTCCATATAGGATCTATGGGAGAAACTTTATATTGCATCACATGCTAGCCCAATGAATCAACAAAAAATCTAAAAAGATGAATATCAATATGCCCTACCAAAGTCTCAAAACCATCCTTCAAACAACCTACTACCCAAGATTTAAAACCTAGAATCTCTTGAATCAACGATGGAATAAATGGTCGCTCTTGGGAAATAATGAACGCCTTCATCAAATAAACCAAAACGTAATTATTTTGTTTTTTTAACTTTTTTGATAAATACCCAAAACATCTATCAATATTTTCATGTGTATGGCCAACGACAAGAAATCGCAATTTTATTTTTTCAAACACATCCCTTGCAATTAAACAATGAAAGAAATGCCAACAAATGTTGATTTTTATTGTTTTCACTACTACAAAATGTGGGTGCAGTTCACTAGTCCACATTCTCTTGGTGCAAGATATGTTTTTCCAGCTTCACTTGATATTCAATTACATTGTTGTTATGTTTTCCCAATTTGGATATTAAATCCTTGAAGGATTCACAAACAATACATTTTGTGAAAATTAACCTTCGTTTTCACACATCTACATTCATATGGTGTTTTTTCCTCAACCGACTCATAGCAAAGAAAGGAAATACCTCCAATGCTTAACTCCTTACTTATTTGCGACAATGCAAACAAGAATATGAATCAAATAAGACTCCAAGAAAATGGAAACCCAAACAACCAAACATCCCCAAATATGCAATCATTTTTTGTTCACTACCAATCCAAATGACAATCCATCAATCCAATTACCTAATCGCTTCACTTTTTTGAAAACTTTTCCAAGATTCAAGCAATAAACATTGCACATCTTGTCTACCATTTGATGTGGCATTGTATTCATAGACAAGTCGATCAGTGATTAAACATTTAATTTCACTTACTTTGCTAACATTTGTAACTTATGTGTACCCTTATTATCATGTGGTAAAAATCAACAACCTTGTTTGCTATTAAATTTTTACAACATATACATTGACCTAAACAGACCAATAATCATGTACCAAGCAATTTCACAAATATCTACACCTTGCACAATGAGATATTTCCACCACTTGATGTTTCCTCTTGTATGTAAATGTAACCTTCTTGGAATATCTAATCCATAGGCTTTCTAGTCCTCAAATGACAAGCTCCAAAACTCTTGCCTCAAGAACAACATCTTTTCATGAAGGAAATGTTGGCAACAATTCATCCCACGTCATGTCAACACATTAACATTTCGCACAAACTCTTTAAATAAAACCTTCTCAATCCTAAAAGTTACACTTTTAAAGTCACATGAACCTCATTTCCTCTTATGAAAAATATATATTTTTTCTTCATTCCAACTACTCCCACCTCATCAGCATCTAGAACACGGCCTTCATTATGTGTCACAAGATGTTCTTGCAAAGAATAGCCATTAAAAATAGTTTGAGACAATGGCCATTTCCAAATCATCATGATTGCTAACACAATACCAAGACAATAGAGAATACGTAGCCCAACATGATCTTCACCAAGCTGATCATCGAAAACTACCTCCATAAGGTTGAAGGCTATAACTCGACCTTTTGCAATGAAAATGCCATCAACATCTAAGAGATCACATTCAACTCCTCTCCACTGAGATTTACATCTTCTTATAATATTTAAATTACCCACACCCCTATTCTCTACATATCCTCTGTAACGTTCGTCCTCACCTCATTGCTTATTTGCTTGCTCCTCTTGCTCCCAATTTTCTTTTAGAATTTCCTTGTTTTCTCTATCATCATATCTTGTCACAATTTTGTCCTCACTTCCTTCTTCATTGACAGAATTAGATCCAGACTCCCCATTAAAGCATTTCACACACTTGTCCAAGGTATAACTTACTTCCAAATTAATTTCCCTATCACAAAAACCATTTTGCATGTCTCCTAATTTTTCAACTTCTTCAACATTCTTCAAAAGGACTTCAAGCAAATCCTCGACACAACATGAAACTTGTTTCTTCCCCAAATTATTACAACCATCTATGGTAACAAAACATTGTTGTAACCTTGTGGTAGTCATTACATCATACAAGGATAAATCCTTTGAAGGCCAAAATACTTCCATTCCAATAGCTAACCCAAAATATTTAACAACTTGGAATAAAAAGCTTACATTCCTCAAAGGCTTTAAACATAACTTCAATTAAAACCACTATGTAAATCTCTACCCCTAAAGTAGCATATATCAAAATAAAAGATGGATCTATGCAAGTTCCAATTCCTATCTTCACCTTTTAACTCTCCCGCAAATCACAAATGCCAACATTATTCCCAAATATGATTATGTTAATCATGTTTTGAGAAAATTTTTAAAAACATGGAATTGAAATCAAATTCATTAACATATGCCTAACATTTGATTAGTGTGTAAACCATTTTAACATTTCTATTAACAAAGCACAAGGATTATTCTTCAAGTCTAATTCCCCATTCTGAATGGTGTCCACCTAGTTGATTCGCTAGAAACATATTTTTATGTGGCCTTATGGTTCTTTAAGTCCATAGTTGTAAAAACATTTGCTAGATTCCAAGCATCTATCCACCTTTAGGTGCATGCTGAGAGTGAAGTTTGGGAATCACATTTCATGTTCCTGGGAATGTAGGAGGGTGTGAAGGAATGAACCCACACACATTTGGGAGTTAGAGTCTCAATGGACGAGACTTTTGAATCTTCAAAGAACGATTGTAGGGGTTCATTTGATTAAAAAGTTCCTTATTCATTGGAAAGCTCTTGGAACATAGATGTCTAAATGGGCTCGCATGTCCCATTTGAATGCATAAAACACAAGTTATGGTCAAAAGAAGGACTGAAAATCAAAGTGTCAATTTGACTATTGACCACTAAAAGTCAGGAGCCTCCCTGATTTACTTGTGTACAGGTAGCATGCCACATGTATTTGGAAAGCTCTCGATGAGGGCTACAACTTTGCCTTAGACTTCACCTCAATTGGAGGTGTGAACAAAAAGTTATGGGCCTCCAAAATCTTGGGAGTCCTAATTTTGAGAATTTTGGGACTCCCAACTTTGGAGTCCTTGGACAAAATGACATTTGAATGTAGCCCATGTGGCGAATCACAAAAAATATTATAAGGGGGAAGGTGGTGGCTTCCCCCAAGTCTAAGTTGTGGTGTGTCTTGTGAGTTTGTGTGCCATGGCTCATCCGTGCCTCAAAAGTGTTATAACTATGCATTAACCGAGTTTTTGTTTGGTTTGTGTAAGTTCATGTGAAGAATTCACCCGCTTTTCACTTGTCCTAATCTCATCCCAGAGCTCGAACACACCCTTCTACCCCCGAAGTGTTGCAAATTAAGGAGCATATCCCATTCTTTCTTCTTCCATTGTTTTCATTTTTGGACTCGCATTTGAATCTTACGACGAGTTTGGAGGTGTGTCATAAACGAAATTAAAGAGTAAACATATATCACTTTGGATCCTTCAAAGGTTCTTGGACAATAGTCATGCCAAAAAAATTCATTTTTTCGTTGTTGATATCGAAAAAGCCCATATTCCATAAGAACTTTGATGTTTTCTTCTTGAGATTTCCTGACACCCATGTTAGGAACACTTTATTTGTAAATGATACACAATACAAATCTATGCTTAATGATTCATGTAATATATATTTTTATAATCATTTAAGGGTTCATGTAGTGATGGAGATTATTTGCTCTCCATGTTTATTTTTATTTGGTCTCCCTTCATTTGTCCGCATTTAGTGTTTAGACATTCATTAAGCATAATCCTTTTGGGACTATTAGAAACATAAGTTGTAGTGATCCTTATTACAATATGTTATTTGAAGATATAGTGATAGTTGTGAACCAACAACATATTGTATAAAAGCAAAATTGAAAAAAAAAGAGTAATATATTTACTATTGTTATTACTATAACAAAATTTATTTTCTTTTTTATTCATGTATGATGGATTAAAATAGTATGCTTAATTTTTGAAATAAAAATAAAAATTGTTATGCATTTTTTAGTGAGTTTTCTTAATTAATTTAGTATTTCAATGTATTCTTTTTGTTTATTACTTTGCCAAGTCTTTGTTCTCCTTCTTTAATCATTTCAAAGTTCCCATTGAACCTTTTTTCATCTTATTTTCAATGAATCACCCGGTGGCCACAAGGCATTTTTTTGTTAATTTCACATGGTTTTTTAATCTCTTTTTCAAGTTATAAATGTTTTAATATGAACATGAACCACCGTCATTGTTTCACTAACACATCTTATTGTTTTTGTAGTTTAAGGTTTTGAAACGTATTTCAATGATGAGTTCACATCTATGTTTGCAAACTATTAGACCTAAAAAATTACTAATTTTCAATGTCAATGGTGTGTTGTATTATTTCCTGCATTTGGTTATTTGACATGAAAATGCATGAGTCTTTTGAAGAAATATTGACAAAGCAAAGTCAAAGTGAGAGCTAGAATGGAACATTTCCTCTTTACAACATTCAATTACTTTTACATTGCAATTTAGTTTTGTATGAAACTTGAGGATGTGCTAAAAGTTCACCCATGCCCTATTATTATTTGAAACTAGTGTATTATGCTTGTCATGGACTATCTTATGGGTTGGAAGATCAAACATTATTAATTAACAACAAACCCAACAAGACACTTTATAATTCGAAGTGGAGTGGTTTTTTTGTTGAATCATTCAAAGGATACATGTTGTCAAAAAGTAGGGTGCAATGGTTAGATTTCACGTTTCATTTGTGGCTACCCTTGTTTGAATTACCATTGGCCAAAACGATTTGAATTCATTATGATTATATGGTTAAATATTCTAAGCCTCGTTTGAGTTTCTTTTCGAAAAATTACTATTGGTTTGTCTAGTATATGGATGATGATAATGATGATGTTCACAATAACCACCCCCATTTAAGTATGTAGTTTTAATCATATCATTAAATGAAAGTCATTTTTTTGTTATAATTTTTTTACATTGGTATTTGTTTTCATGTGCCCTTGTTTTCTAGTATTGACTTTTGTTTGTAGTTGGTTTGGACCATTGTTCAGACTACGCAACGTTGTTTGCAACTCTAAAAGGGAGAAAACGATGTTGGCCACTTAGTTATTTATTTTGAAATGGTGTTGATGTTGTTGCATATTTGACCATGGACAATAACAAGTCTTCCAATATTACAAATATTTGATAGTAACTTTCAACTTATCCTTCAGGTTTAAATTGTTTAGGGTTTTTAGGATTTAAAAAAGATTAATAGTGAATTTTTTCAATTCAAAACTCTTCAAGAAATCAATATAATTTTTTTCACAACTTGGTGGCCACCAAATTTAATTTGTATCTATAAAATTTAATAAAATTTGTTTTATCTATTAAAATTTTAGTGTGATCTATGTAAACTGAATTTTATTAGATCATCCTTGCAATTTGTTTTTTGTTTTCTTTTTAAAAATCTGCCATGGTGTCATAAAAGTTTAATTTGTAAACATTGCATGTAATTTTTTTTAAAAAAGGCTTTTCCTTGTGGTCTTGGTGGCCACCAAATCATTTATGATTGAAAGTTTCGAAAAAATTAACTGTGTAAATTTATTGTTTGGATTTTTGAACTTTTGTAAAGTCCTAAATTAATTAAATATGTGTTTTGTGATGAAACTCGGTGTTGACTATTTCTCCTGGAACTATCAAAACATCTATTTGACATGTAGATTTATTTATTTATTTTAGGATTCATATATTAAATCTTCCCAATGGTGATAACTTCATAATATCATGGTTTATTGTCATGTTCATGAAATAAATACCCTCATAATTTTAAGGTTTAATGGATGTTCATGTTTAACTTGATATGTATTATATAACTATTGTTGCATCGATTGTTGAGGGTCATGGGCCAAGTGGAAAGGCAAATCTTTGAAATGGTGGGATAATGGACTTCATTTGTGTTGGCAATGGTCAAGTTCAATACAAGTTTCTTTTGGAACAATCCTATTTAAAATTGTTCTTCACATTGAGTTTAACTTTTAGTTTCACCCCACCTTCCTCTTCATGTGAAAGGAGGGTGGGGGGTTTTTTTTTTTCTTTGAACATGCAATACCTACAATTGTGGAGGTATACTTTGTAGGGGTAATTATAGGAATTTAAATTCTCACTTTTTTAATTTCCTATTTTTCTAAACCCAATTGTAAGTGTGGAGGTTAAGTTTTTAAAATAATTTTCAAAACATGAATTACAAGTGATGACACAATTGCACACCCATTGTGGCAAAAGAAAATGTTAATTGGGAGGTTATAAGGTAGGTTTGTTTGCAAGTTTGGAGAATGCATTCCTTTGTGACCAAATCAATTTTCCCTAATCACTTGGATAAGGACCACAACCTCACCATGGAGGGTGAGCAAATTTGAGTGCCTCTCAACTTGAAAGGACCAAAAAAAACAAGATTGTGTCATGACAAATGCTCACATCTTAGGCGATACATATGTGGTGTAAGTTGCAATGAGTAGATCAAGGTAGTTGATTGTGCAAAGAAGACAGCTACAACCAAATTTGACAACCTTCAATTGAAAATTAAAGCACAACATTTGTTCTATGGAAATTGGAAACTTTAAAACGTTTTAGAAACTTGCAAATTGGTAACATTTACCTCTTCTTTGATGTGTTTGTAAATGGGGGTGTGATTTTTTACAACCTTCTTTGAGATAAAAAAGGATAATGACCTTACTAATTTGATTAAAGCCAACAAGCTTGCATATGCTAATGACCTATGCCAAGCTTGGGCCCCAAGTGTGAAAATCATGCATCATTGAAGGTGACACAAATCAAGGAGATTTGGTTCGTGACAATGTACTACGAATTAAAATTTTATTCATTGCCAGTAAATTTACAATATTTTGGAATTTTACCTTTGTTGGGGTTTAAGGTTTATATATATATATATATATATATATATATATATATACTTTGCACATGAAGTAGGCTCCATGGCATCACCATGGAAAAATTCATGGTAGAGGTGTACACATCACATTGATGGGGCATCAACTTTTCATGCATCAACATGCATTTAAAAGTACTTCAACTTTGCAGTTAACATAGTTAGTGACCACAAAAATTACTTTAGCAAAGAATTTCCTTCTAAGGAAAAGTAACATGGGGTGAAAGCACATTAGGGTGGAACAAAAAGAATGTTTTATAAATGTCCATAATTTTTAAAAATGTAATTTGTTTTGGCTCAATTTGACATATGTTATTTGGATGAATGGAAGACAAAAACAAATTGGTGAATATTCATAAGAAATTAATTTGGGTAGCTATAATTTTTTTTCCTTTATCAAATTTTCAAAAAAATGAGCTTCAAATGTACTAATTGAAAAAAATATATATATATAAAGAACTTGCCCGTTTTAGGTAGAAAAATGTTGAAACTAAAAGAAAAAACATATTTGATTGAATTTTATTTTTTATTTTATTTTATTCAATTCATGTCCTGTGGTGCATTTGATGAATCCATTTGGGGCATTTGGGAAACCATGTTAAATTTTTTTTGTAGGACTCATAAAAGTCCTTTGTGAATTGGATTTCAAAGATTTTTTATGATTTTTTTATGATGTGTTTTGATGCCTAAAGTCATTTTTGATATGGGTCCCATTTCATCATTTGCATAAATAAATTGAAATGAGCTACAATTGAAAATTTGAAAATTGTTAGAATGTACCGTATGACATCCTTATTTGTTCCACCTTAGATATGTACTTCCACCCATGTACTATTGTTTTGAGATAGTGATGGGATTAGTTATGGGGTTTTGTGGATTCCCATACATTTTTTGATCATCCCACATCTATAATATACAACTTCCTACTTTTTTCAATGTGATTGTAAATGGTGTATTTTAACATTCATTTTCAATTAAGAAAGAATGTATGTGTGTATATTAGTATACAAATGAATGTAATACAATATTCCCATCACCATTTATAGGTTTGTGCAACAAATGATGGTATTGTAATGAATCCCATAAAGGATTAAGAATTTAGCATACTAAATGAAGGTATTACCTAAGCCTTTGCCATATCAAATCATAAATTTTAGGAAAATAATGTTATGAACAACACATGCATTGTTAGATTAGGGATGATAGAATCATGAAGGCATTGCAATTATTATGTCATATTAGAATTTGCAAAAACCAAATGTGGGTATCACCTTGCTAAAAACATTCTACCATTTTCATGACCTACTTTTGATACATGTGAAATGCAGGTAATTCGCATCAATTCAATTTTTCAAAATACACCACAATTTAAAAATACTTGAAGGGAAGGTTGGGATTACATTTGTGACCAATGTGAATTTAAATTTAAAAAAAATAAAAAACCAATATAATGCATGCTTAGTGACAAAGATCAACCTATTCTCAATTAGTTTTAAAAAGTTGGTGTAAGAAATTAATATTGTAAAAAATATTGTAAAATATTGTAATTATAAGTTTTTCTTTTTATTATCATAGAAAATGATCATAAATGACTCAAAAGCTTGTTACATCACAGATGCTAGTATTCTCCAATCTCAGCAGAACTACTTAGTCCTTTTGGACTTGTGACTCCTCTCAAGATTCTCAATTCAACTTGGGACTTGGGGTCCTTCCTTTCCTTCCTTTCTCCTTTCCTTTTGTACTTGTTGTGTCCTTTACTACTACTGCTGCTGGTGGGCCTTTGTTCAAAAGCCATACAGTTGAACTGGAAACAACCTTTCTCTAGGACAAGAAACAACCCAATTTTGGGGTTTTAAAAAATTAATAATAATAATAATAATAATTCTTTTGGACCGTATTTTATTCCCGGCTTTTGGGAAGAAAATTGGGCATTTTTTCAGTTAACATTCAATCAAAGAAGATTGAACTTCCTTCAAGTCCCTTCCTCCAATCCCCTAATAAGATCAGATCTATGAAGGAATCAAAATTTCTACCTTTGCTAGGACATGATACAACCTAATTTTATTTTTTTTGTCTTTTGTGTGAAGTTTGGCACAAATGCCAAAATAATAATAATAATAAAAGAAAAAATCTTTCCTTCTATATGATTCCTTACTTTTGTTTTGTGGAAGAAAAATTGGGAATTTTTTGATTTTTTTTTTTTTTTCCCCATCCCACTCTCGCCAGATCCTCCTCCTCCATTTAACTTTAACTAGTGTAGCTTGTGTCGCTGGTCCAAGTGTGAACACATTGAGGTCTCAACTGATTTTTCCTTTTCACACCTCGAGTTTTGTAATTTGTTTGAATTTCCAACAACAAAAATCCACTCGAAAATCAAATATCTTCCACACCTTTAGCTTTGAAAATTGTGAAATAAACTTTATTAAATCTGACTTTTATTAAAGCAAAGGGCTTTCCCAACAACACCCTCAAATTCCAATACACAGTTTTCAGTTTTGATTTTATTTAATATTCATTGAAAAAATGGTTCAATAATCAATAGCTTTCACACAATAGCTTCATATAGTCTCAAACCAAGTTGATGCACTCCTAGTCGTCATCAAAAGTGTTTCGAAGATACAATGAGCACCACATGAAAAGCGTCGTGGCTTAGGAGGTCTCGACGTCAAAAAGCGTTTCAAAAATACAATGAGCGTCACATGAAGCGTGGTGGCTTGGGAGATCTCAACATGACAAACAAAACAAAACAAAACAAACTACCATGCTTCATAGATAGATGCCTCCACTTGCACATCAAACTCTTATATTATTGCTTATGTTGATGATGATGTCAAAAAGGTGTTTTGATGCAAATAACTTTGCCTTCGAGAAAAGGAACAATAACACATGTGAACACATTGCGAAAGTTTAAAACGAGGAAAGAAAGGAGTCTATTGAAGTGCAAAGAGATGTACCAAGAGATCATGGGGGTGTTTCAAGGGCATTACACATTTAAGGTTTAGGGTTTCTCACCAAGGAGACCCAAAAAGAACCCTTGGGGAGGTCATTTTTTTTCTGAATTAGCACTAATCTCATGCGCAAAACACTCTACACATCAATCCATGTGTACAACTCATTAATAATCACTAAAGCAATTGTCAATATCCCACTTATTTCACTTGGGCTCCATGTTACTTCACACACTACTAGCTAGTGACCATAAAATGATGAAAAAAAATTCGAAAATGAAGTTCCATTTAAATGAAAATATTGACGACATTGTATTATGCAACTTGCAATCGAATTCAAATATTTTATTGAATGGAATTCAAATAATCCATTGGATTTGGATTTGGATTTGAATTTGAATTCAGTCGAGTTAAAATTTTCATTTGATTCAATTCAATTCAATTCAATTCAAATTCAATTGAAGATAAATGAGTTACAAATTGTTGTAAAACGTATTGAAAATTTTCTTGTCAAATTTCCATCTTTTGTGACTATGGTGTGAAGACCCCAAAAAAAAGTAGCCTTGAAAACACATTTGTTGGCCTTGCCTACCAAGGCAAGGATATTGTGTTTAGATTCATTATAGAGTATAGTAGCTTAAGGGATTTTTTAAAGATCATTTTTTCATGGTGAAGTATTTGAGTTTCCATAATTCTTCTTTTGCCTTAAGATCCTCTTTCATGTGAATGGCAAGGCCCACAGTGTAATTGACACACCCCTTGTTCAAACATTTGTTGTCATTAAGCAAAATGTCGGGAAGAAAAATCTAGTTTACTACATGAGTCAGAATATTATGTCATGAGAGCAGATTCATGTGTTTCCAAGAACATTTGCATAAGTTTTAATTCGAATGGAAACTGCAGATTACATAATGTCATGATACTTTAATACAAAGCTGAGCAGCTAGACTTGGACATAATTTTTAAAATAGAGCTGGAAGATTTGGAAATCTCTCTGTATTTTGAAAGCTGAGGAGCTGCAGCAGATCTTTCAAAGTCATCAAATGTTGTTATGATCTAGTAGTCTACACAATTTGTTGTTTGTTGATGGGTTTGTAAATAATGGTATTTTTGTTGTTGTTGATGATGATGATGTAGATGCACATGACTTAGTTAGCTTACACATTGTTGGTACCATTGGTAGACTGGACTTGGACACCAGATTCATGAAGATTATTGGGCTTGCCTTCTGTTCCCAAAGGATATCGTGCATTCGGGTGCACAACACTTTGCTCTTTGGCTTGGTTCATCAGATGGTTGAACCGATCCAGGAAAAGGTAGGCAAATCCCAGAATTGCCACATTCAGAGAAAACAGCACATACAAGTCCTGCACTCTCATTCCCCACAACCCCCATGACCATAAATTAGACATCACACAACTCCTGTGATATGATCACAGAGATCTAGTACCCACTTCTATCTAATTATTCACTCACACTTTTTGAATCTGCAGTTCTATAATTGCAGTGACCACTCTAGTTCCTATTTCCTGGAAGAAAAATTATAGAAATTACACTCTTCATAAGATCGTTAGATTCTGGAAGGAGTTGGCAGTTTACAATCTCATGATCCACAGCATGCAGTTGTTATCTGTGGAGTGAAGCTTTTTTTTGGGAATATTGATTCTTCATGACCCATGAATGAGATTTGAAGATTCTGCATCTTTTCAATACTCTAGAGTTCTAGGTGTTTGATCAACTTGTTTGAAATTGCCAGCAGTTTGTGAACTAGAATTTTAACAGCTTGAGGTATATGTATATATATGATCTTCTGTTTGTCTACTCGAAGTTCTAAGGATTAAATTGACATTGAGTTTGATGTAAATACCTTCTGAGTGCCGACAGTCCAGCCCTCTACATAAAGATCCAAGCCTTTGAAGATGTTATACCATGCAAGTAACACAGCAGCAGTTCCGAACAACCAGTGAATGAAGAACCATGGTACTCTGCTGACTTGCCCCCTGATCATCCATGTCAGATGCACAAACAGGACAAGCTCAAGAACTTTAGTATACTAAATTCAAAACTTGGTTGTTGCAGGGAACTCCCAAATCAAAAGGAGAAAAAGAAAAACCCTTTTCTTCCCAGCTTCCAAGCTTTTGGAAATTTATGTGGTCTTTGAGAATTATAGCAACTAAGAGAGCTGAATTCATATGATTGCAGTTTGAAGAATTATAGAGATTACAGCAGCAAAGCTTGAAGAGAGTTTGAAATGGCTCAGGTTTTACAAGATTATATATTAAAAAAATTCTGGAAGCTGTTACAACTCCCCGCAAATCCCTTGTAATGGTGTTGAGAAGAATTAGCTTCATGGAGGAAGATTGATCATCAAATTGTTTTTTGGGTGTAGTAGTAGTAGTACCTCTTAGGCCTGATAAAGGAAAGAACCACTTGCACCCAGACAAGCACCATGATTGCCACCCCGAGCTTGGTGTGAGTCATTTGATCGTTGAGAGCGTCGAACTTCTTCAAAGAGATAGCCACCCCAATTGTGGAAGTGATCACTCCCAGTATCTGCGGGGGGGGGACCAAAAGAAACCAAAGTCGAAACCATGATCTTGAATTGTTTTCTGCAGTTTTAGGACTGTACAAAATCTTTTGCAAAACCCAAGCAAGCATGATCATGCTACCTTGAACCGTCATGTATGAGTTCTGGTATCCCTGCAGAACACTCATGCAATGGAAAATGGTATTGGGAGAAAAGATATTGAGTTCAGAGCAAGCTGCTTGCGCTAGCTAGCTAGCTTGCTTACTTGCTTGCTTGTTTGCTGTTGTGGGTTATGATCTGAATTTACCTGAAGTACAAGGTGCGCTTCGAACCACCATTTCAATCTGTACTGGCCATACCGCGACAACAGGATTCCAACTGGGAAGAACACACCGAATGCGAGCCACAAGAGCCAGCCATGGGCTTTGTACCACCCAATGGAACAAGGGTTACCCTCATTAGGATCCTCTGCCGGAGCAGGTGCTGGGGCCGACGTTTGAGCTACCACAGCAGTCGCACCAAACCAACCCAAAAGAAGCGCAATCACCACAAAAAAGTTCACCAAAACAGCACCACCCATCTTCTTCACTGCCTTACAAATTCTCCCAAAACTGTTGTTTTGAGCAGAAGATGATGAAGAAGGAGGAGGAGGCTGGTGCCAAAAGGGAGCAACAGTTAGTTGCTGATCTTATATTCTCAGATGCTCCTAGAAATAAACAAAGTTCATGTAAGAAATCTAAGAAATCAAACTCAGAGATTTCTTAGATTGGGATGAGAGAGAGAGAGAGAGAGAGAGAGAGAATATAAATTAGCTTGAGATCAGAGAAAGATCCTGATCTTCAAGCCCTTGGTGCAAAAAAGAGAATTCCCCAAGTGACCTCTCTCTCGCTTTGTTTGTCTGTGTGTGTCTCTCTGGTCTGGCACTTCCACACAAATGGAAGCTTGCCAGGCCTTAGTTGGGAGCTGGGAACTGAGTATGAAATGAAATCAAAGTGCCTTGGAAAGGAGACTCAGTTTGCTTTGGTTGAGCTACAAATCTGATCAACAATGCTTGTTGTTGTTGTTGTTGGAGGAGGAGGAAGTGAGTAAGTGAGTAAGTTAAGTGAGTGCACAAAATGGTAGTTGAAAAGATGCTAGTGGGATGGTGGTACCAAAGTGTGAGGCAACTTTTGACATTTATACTAGAGAAGTTGGCCCTATTTCCCTCTTGCTAAATATAATAATAATAACTCATTTAAAAACAATAATAATATATATATTTTTTAAATATTATTTTTAAAAAAATATTATGATAATAATAAAGCAAGCTCACAAGAGGGTGGGACTAACTGGCTGGGACTAAAAAAAACTATAAAACTCTTTTAAAGCAAAGTTTAAAGTCGGTAGACTACTTACTTACTTAAATAAGTGTGAAAATGGGGTTTGGACTTTGGACCAGTGTTGTTGGCCAGTTAGTGCTTGATTTCAGGAAGGAATCTCCAACTGCAGAATCTGTTGAAGAAAGATCTAATGGAGATTCTAACCCAACAAAAAAAACTCAAAACCTCCACCCCTCCCCCCCCAAAACCTAAAAAACCTTAGAACTTTTTTTTACCTCTAAACTCAACTTGCCAAGATAGATAGATAGATCCCAGCACTTGCCCAACAAAGTTGATTTGGACCAGGTGTCTCAGGCACTATACCTCAAGCAATAATACCAACCTGGTAACCAACATCTACTAGGTAGTGAGTTGAAGTAAGTAACCTGGTTTACTACCAGGGCTACTACTAGCTATACTAGTCTCAATGTCACATATATATATACTAGTGTGAACCCCGTGCCTAATGCATAGGTGTGTGTGTATTTGACGGTACATATTACAAAATTACAACTACAAACTACATCTCCAAAACCTCTCTATATACCACATTGCTAGGTTCTTTTTGGGGAAATTTATTTTCATTGTTTCAACCTAAAATTTATTTTTTCTACACATTCTAACATTTTTTGTGAAAAGGAATGGCCCTAGTCGTCAAATTTTTTTAAATAATTTAAATTCGCCAAATACATATAAAGCATAAATATTCTTAAATGTTTTATTCACTGTCATTAATATGGTCTATAGCCTAATTTGGCTAAATCCTCTTTGTGGGATAACTAATCACAAAAATTGAAAGAAAGCA